>Ga0247817_10000187_pt1 | contig 39815 bp, 37 predicted proteins | sample UWRJL212509R1_FD_178010 | JGI IMG/M metagenome (GOLD analysis project Ga0247817, IMG submission 178010) | Plant litter microbial communities from Arlington Agricultural Research Station in Wisconsin, United States - UWRJ-L212-509R-1 | ecosystem: Environmental > Terrestrial > Plant litter >... | reverse complement strand
GTTTTGTTTTAAGTTGGACGAACCAAATGAAAATTATAAATTGTCGGTTATTATAGCAATTTCCTAAGTTAACCTTTTTTAATCATGAGAATTAAAACCTTTGAAGAGTATCAGGTTGCCTACCAGCAAAGTGTGGACGATCCCGAAGGTTATTGGGCCGAAGTTGGCCAGCAATTTCAATGGCGCAAGCCGTGGAAAAAAGTTTTGAGCGGAGATTTTGCCGAGGCAAGCGTAAAATGGTTTGAGGGCGGTGTGCTCAATATTACAGAAAACGCGCTTGACCGGCACCTTGCAGACAAAGGAGACCAGCCGGCGATTATCTGGGAACCTAATGATCCGGATGACCAGGCGGTGACTATAACGTATCACGTTTTATACGACAGGGTGTGTCGTTTTGCCAATGTTCTGAAAAAACATGGCGTAAAAAAGGGAGATAGAATCTGTATTTATCTGCCGATGGTTCCCGAGCTTACGATCGCGGTATTGGCCTGTGCCCGTATAGGGGCGGTTCATTCTGTCGTATTTGGCGGGTTTTCTGCCAAATCCATTGCAGACAGGATTAATGATGCGGAATGTACCATGGTGATCACGTCTGATGGTTCATACCGCGGAGCCAAAGTAATTCCGATGAAAGAAACCGTTGATAATGCACTGGATCTCTGCAAAACGGTTAAAAACGTTATTGTAATGACACGTACCCGCACACCGGTCTCCATGCTTAAGGGCAGAGATCTGTGGTGGGAAGAGGAAGAAAAAACAGTAGATTCGGTATGTCCGGCTGAGCCAATGGATGCCGAGGATACGTTATTTATTCTCTATACTTCCGGTTCAACCGGAAAGCCAAAAGGGGTAGTACATACCATTGGCGGATATATGGTTTTTGCGACGTATACTTTTGCCAACGTTTTTCAATATGAACCGGGTGAAATTCATTTCTGTACCGCAGATATCGGCTGGATCACCGGGCATAGTTATATCGTTTACGGACCGCTTTGTTACGGAGCTACTTCACTGATTTTTGAAGGTGTGCCCACTTATCCGGATGCTGGCCGTTTCTGGCAGATTGTTGCCAAGCATAAGGTCAATATTTTATATACCGCTCCGACAGCAATCCGTTCTTTGATGAGCTTCGGGTTGTCTTACGTGAAAGATTACGATTTGTCGTCTTTGAAAAAGCTTGGGTCTGTTGGTGAGCCTATCAATGAGGAAGCTTGGCAGTGGTTTAAGCAGAATATCGGCAAAGGCGTTTGTCCGCTTGTTGATACCTGGTGGCAGACTGAAACGGGCGGAATTATGATTTCATCCCTTGCCGGCGTTACGCCCGAAAAACCAACTTATGCAACCTTGCCGTTACCGGGGATTCAACCCGTCCTTGTGGATGAAAAAGGTGAAATTATTGAAGGAAATGACGTTAGCGGAAATCTTTGTATAAAATTCCCGTGGCCGGGTATTATCAGAACAACTTACGGAGATCATGAACGATGCAAGCAGACGTACTTCTCAACCTACAAAGGGATGTATTTTACCGGCGATGGCTGTTTGCGCGATGAAGATGGAAATTACAGAATAACCGGCCGTGTGGACGATGTAATGAATGTTTCCGGTCATAGAATTGGCACGGCCGAGGTAGAAAATGCTATTAATATGCACCTGGGTGTGGTAGAGTCAGCAGTGGTAGGTTATCCGCATGAGATTAAGGGACAGGGCATTTACGCTTATATTATTACGGAAAACAAGCCGGAGGATCCGGAAATGATGCGTAAGGATATCGCAGCTACTGTTTCCAGACTCATCGGCCCGATTGCGAAACCTGATAAAATTCAGTTTGTCGCCGGTCTGCCAAAAACACGTTCGGGGAAAATTATGCGACGGATTTTACGGAAAGTTGCCGAAGGGGAGATGGGAAGCCTGGGAGATACCTCAACTTTGCTTGATCCAAATGTAGTAGAAGAAATAAAAGCAGGTGCTTTGTAATAAGCATAGAAGTGGAAAAGAGCGGTGTAATTGATAAAGTCAATGACACCGCTCTTTTTATTTAAGCCAGTTTTTTATCGCTGCTACATCCGCAGCCTTTGCTGCATCCGCTGCTGCTATCGAATGATTTCCATATTTTCCATCCTATGTACCCTGCGGCACCAAGGAAGAGAGCGAAAACGATTATTTGCTGTATCATGTCAGGCAAACATTTTATTATGACCAATTGTTCCGCGCTGCAAGCTGAAATGCATGTTGGTAATGATGCTCACTATGCCACGCGTAATTTGCAATCGCAGTATCCAGCCTATGGACACTATTATCTGCCGGGTGCGTATAAGTGCGGGCAAGATCATTGTCATTCAATGAATTAAGTAGTAACACCCAGCGTAAGTGTATGTATCTTATGAGCTGCAAAGACAATTCCACCGGAGCTTCTTTGGCATCCGGAAGTTCAGCCCAGAGCTGTTCTTCGTAGGGTTTAATCACCGGATTATCTTCCGTAAGCGCGAGGCGAAACCGCGTATAAGCGTTCATGTGACTATCGGCAACGTGATGAATCAACTGACGAACCGTCCATCCATCCGGGCGATAGGGCGTATTGTATTTATCATTGTCCCAACCTCCCAAAAGATTAATGAATTTTGAGGGTAATGCACTAATGATCTGGATATTGGTTTTTATTTCAGCCGGTGTATAATGTTCTTGCGGTGTAAATCTTCCGATTGGAAAACGTAATTGTTCAAGTTCCATGGTCATATCTTTTAGAAATAAGTAGGGGCCAGGATTAACCATGACACCCGGATGTTTGTATTATCTGTCGATCAGAAATTTTCTTTTATCGTGGCGACAAGTTCAGCGTGTCCGCCGGCGCCGGCTATAATATCACCTCCAAAAAGATAATTATCTCCTCCGTTAAAATCCGTAACCGTCCCGCCGGCTTCTTTAATTAATAGTACACCTGCTGCCATATCCCATGAATTGAGATTATACTCATAGAATCCGTCAAATCGTCCTGCTGCTACGTAGGCCAGATCTACCGCCGCGGCACCCATTCTTCGGATGCCATGCGTCTTTTGCATCAGCAGTTCCAGAATGTACATGTAGCGTTTTTGCTTTTCAAATTTATAATAAGGAAAACCGGTAGCAATCAGGCTTTCCTGCAAAGACTGCACTTTTGATATATGGATCTGTTTTCCGTTACACCATGCTCCGCCACCTTTCCATCCATAAAATATTTCGTCCAGACTAGGCTCATGTATAACGCCAACCAACAATTCCTTACCACGTGCAAGCCCAACGCTGACGCAATAAACAGGAATACCATGAATGAAGTTTGTTGTACCGTCCAGGGGATCTATAATCCAGTTTAAAGCTTTAGGGTCTGGTTCTTGCCCTGTTGTTCCCTCTTCGGTGATATAACTTGCTTCCGGTAATATTTTGCTTAAACCTGCAACCAGCAACTTTTCCGCTTCTTTGTCAACGTAAGAAACCAGGTTATTCAGGTCTTTATATTCAATTTTATCACGTGAAAAAAGTTTGGCTTCCTGTTGAATAAACTCGGATGCTTTTCTTACAATTTCAATCGTTTGTTTTGTCAGCAATTCCAGATCCATGCGATATTATCCTTTTTGCGGGATTTTAGAAAGTGAATAATTAATGTAGTAAATACGGGTAATAATCAATGCCAATATCGGGATTATTACCAGATTATGTTTCGCCAGATTAGCCGTTGCGCACATTACAAGCACAGCATAAAAAATTAATACAAACTGGAACCAGGCCGGTTTTTTAGTTGCGGATATGTACCAGATCAAAGGTATCCAAAATGGAAATGCCCACAATATATCATAGTTCCATTCCGTAACTCCGTGGTTGGTACCAAACCAAAGCAGTAAAATAAGCCAGCCTACCAGCCCGACAATAGTAAAAAGAATTTTATCGAATGTAAAGTTGACCTGCTCTTTTTTCGTCTGGTAATAAGTGTATGCCAGTACCAGCAAGGCAAGTGCCCAGAAGAAAATCGTTGGAGTCAGCCAATTTGTGCTTTGAACAGGTGTGGCCACAAAAAGGTCACGGGTACTTGCTACAAGTGGTAAAGTCTGATTTCCGATTTTTATTTTTGAATTGTCAAAAGCGCTGCTGAGGTTATCGGGTAAAAAAGTTGCCTGTGCCGGGGTTGCGATTTCGTCCGAAGGCGAGCCTATGGCCAGATCCATCCCGAAATCCGACCATGGTTTTTGTTTGTAAGCATACCTGTCAATCCATTGACGAAAACTTAATGTGTCTTTCGTATAACCAGGAAATTCCAAACTGTCGCCAACCGCCGCTTTGAGCACATCAACCATCCGGGTTGAACAATTGTCATAAAAAAACTTGTATTGGTATTTTCTGTTCTGTGGCAGATAATTTACCTCCAGCACATCGAATAATTTTTGCTTCTGACTTGGCGAAAGATTCAGAACCTGCTCTTTTATTGAACGGTTTTCCTCCTGCCAATACGGTGCCTGTTGCGTTAAAGGTGCTACGGAAAGTGTGTAGGGTAATGTTCCCCGTAAAAACTTAACGTAAAAATTCCCTTCTTTAAAACTGAAAGTTCCGTAATTATAAGCCCTGTCAAGACCACTGATCGGGTCATAAACCCATAAAACGCTATGACCAAAACCGGAATATAATTCTTCCCCCGGACCAATCGTAACCAGGCTCACTTTTGCCAGCGGACTCAACGCAGGAAATTGCGCCTTGGCTATTTCACCGGAAAATAATGTCAGCAGCAGTGCAAGGATGAAAATCGTCTTTTTCTGTAAAGTGCGTATCAGTATAAAAGGCATTGTTTCCGGATTTTTTATAAGGCAGGGTTTGAAATGCGTATTTGTCATATTAGTTATCGTCACCGTAATCGGAGGATTTTTTCTTTTCGTCAGCTTTTCCGGCGACAATAATTACAATTTCTCCTTTAACTGTTTTCTCAGAAAAGTAAGCAATTATTTCCTGTACCGTTCCTCTGACATTTTCTTCATAGATCTTCGTAAGTTCTCTGGAAACACAAGCTTGTCTGTCGGCACCGAAATATTCTGAAAACTGCTGCAATGCTTTTAACAATCGGTGCGGCGATTCATAAAAAATCATCGTCCTATCTTCGTTTACCAGATTTTGAAGCCGGGTTTGTCTGCCTTTTTTATGCGGCAGGAAACCTTCAAAGGTAAATCGGTCACTTGGCAAGCCAGAGTTAACCAGTGCAGGTACAAAAGCAGTCGGGCCAGGCAGACATTCAATAGTGATACCATATTTTATGCATTCCCGAACCAGTAAAAATCCGGGATCCGAAACAGCCGGCGTGCCTGCGTCCGAAACCAGCGCCATCGTTTCACCTTTCAATATTCGTTCGATGATCCGCGTAATGCTCTGGTGTTCGTTGTGGATATGATAACTGTGCATGGGTTTACTAATGCCCAGATGTTTCAGCAACGAGCCGGACGTTCTGGTATCTTCTGCGAGAACAACATCCACGCTTTTTAAAACATTGATTGCACGAAGGGTAATATCTTCAAGATTGCCAATTGGCGTAGGTACTATGTAAAGTTTCATTTATTAATATTGATGTACTGCTAACCGTTGGGTTACTTACTCAGGAGTTGCCCTGTTTCCGGGATAAGAGGTAATATGGTCAATATTTCCAAATCAGGCAACCTCCTGTGTTTTTTCTATGCCTTATCTGCATATATGGCGTCAATCGTTTCGGCCAGATTTCTGTCTTTATCCGTTACTTTATCACCTGCATCATGCGTCGAAAGTTCAAAATCTACTTTGTTGTACGAATTTGCCCACCATGGATGATGATCCAAACGATCTGCAACGGCGGCAACTTTTGTCATAAAGGCAAAAGCAGATTTAAAATCGGTGAAAACGAAAGTACGTTTTAATTTATCATCTTCTTCTTTCCACATGGTTCGTGTCGTTAAAGTTTACAACGATTTACTATTTTTTTGAAACCCTGTAGTCCACGTATTCATCCGGCGCGTTGCCCTTTAAACATGTGGTTGTTTCAATAAAATATAAATAACGTCCTGTAAAAGAACCGTTCCCGGTCATCCGTGTAACACCGCAATCGTCTTCACCCAAACCGCGGTCATAAGTGAATTTCAGCCCTGCCAGATCAATCGTTATTTCATGAGCAAATGGCTTTATTTCTATGATTTTCAACTTGACATCTGAAATTTTCTCCACTTTTAAAGAGACGGCAATCGAGTCGGTCATTGATTTATTTAACGTTTTATAGCCATCATAAAAACCGGTTAAGTCATTATTAACCAATTCATTGTCCGGATCTATTGGCGTCTCGTCGTTTCCCTTTTTACAAGATAAACAAACAAGGAAAACGAAAAGCAGACTAAAATATGTTCTATGCATCAGCAGTATAAAAATCATTGAGTGAACGAATATACTACCTTAAAATCTGATTTTAAATTTTTAACAGAAATAGCCGATTCGACAGGGATGAAGTATATTTGAACTTTTAAGCGGTAATATCCGTCAGATATTTATAATCTGAATAAGAAGCAGAGAATCAATAAAAATAATTATGAAAGTAGAACTGGTTCGCGTAAATGACGCATTTCATTTTGAAGGCACAGGATCGTCAGAAGTAAAAGTGCACACCGACGGATCTCCTGAAATCGGAGGCCATAATTTGGGTGTCAGACCAATGGAGTTATTATTGATGGGATTGGCAAGCTGCAGCGCCATCGATGTGGTGTTGATTCTTAAAAAACAAAAACAGGATATAACAGATTTTCGTGTTGTAGCGGAGGGAGAACGCGTACAGGAAGAGGATACCAAACGCAGTCCGTTCAGAAAGATTCATTTGGTGTTCAAATTTGCCGGAAATGATCTTGATGAGAATAAAATCGATCGTGCCATAGCATTATCGATGGAAAAATACTGCTCTGCTACTGCTCAGCTTGAAACTTTGGCGACAATCACACATAGTGTTGAAATTGCCACGGTATAAGATCGGGTAATGGTTATTGAATTTATTCTGATCGCCAATAATATTGGTAACGATCTGAAAAATAAGTAGTAAGAAGTAAATAATAAGAAGAAAAGATTCTTCTGAACAAAAAATAAGATGCAGCAATATCACGATTTACTTCGTTACATTCTGAAAAACGGAGTTCGTAAAACGGACCGGACTGGAACAGGCACCATCAGTGTGTTTGGTTATCAGATGCGGTTTAATCTGAAAGATGGTTTTCCATTGGTAACCACCAAAAAGGTACATACCAAATCGATCATTTATGAACTATTATGGTTTTTGAAAGGAGATACCAATATCAAATATCTGAAAGATCATGGTGTGTCCATATGGGATGAATGGGCGGATGAGCGGGGCGATCTGGGACCGGTTTATGGAAAACAATGGCGAAGCTGGGAAGGTGCAAACGGGAAATCGTTTGATCAGTTAAAGGAGATTTTAAATCTGTTGAAAAATAGTCCTGATTCGCGCCGGATTATCGTTTCGGCGTGGAATCCGTCTGAACTTTCGCAGATGAAATTGCAGCCCTGTCATGCGTTATTTCAGTTTTATGTAGCACCTCCTGATCTGGAAGCAGGCGAAACGAGAGGTAAGTTATCCTGCCAACTTTATCAGCGCAGTGCTGATGTATTTTTGGGTGTACCGTTTAACATTGCCAGTTACGCCCTGCTGACGATGATGATCGCGCAGGAATGCGATCTGGATCTGGGCGATTTCGTCTGGACTGGCGGAGATACGCATATTTACGTAAATCATCTGGAACAGGTTGAATTACAGTTAAGTCGTGAACTGCGTCCCTTGCCACAATTGGTGCTTAATCCGGATGTTAAAAGTGTTTTTGATTTTGAATTTGAGGATTTCTCTCTGGAAAATTATAATCCATGGCCGGGTATTAAGGCACCGGTGGCTGTGTAAAGGGTTAAATCCATGAGTATCCAATATATTTTAGAGATCGCCGGAACTTTTGCTTTTGCCATTTCCGGTGCTCTTTCGGTTAAGGACCAGAAACATCAGGATTGGTTTGGAGCAAGCTTTACTGCTTTTCTTTGCTCAATCGGCGGAGGAACGATGAGGGATGTGCTGCTGGGAAGTTATCCGCTTGTGTGGATCAGTGATATTACGATTCTCTATGCCATATTGGCAGGAATCATTACCACGTTCATTTTTTATAAATATCTGATCGGTTTACGAACAACGCTTTTTCTTTTCGATACCTGCGGCATTGCATTATTCACGATTGTGGGAACTGAAAAAGCACTTCACCTTGGCGTGAGGCCTGAAATAGCAGCCATCATGGGTGTCTTTACCGCCATCATGGGTGGTGTGGTAAGAGATATGATGAACAATGAAATCCCTATTATTTACCGGAAAGAAGTTTATGCCACGGCCTGTCTGGCGGGAGCAGTTTCTTATTTGATACTGGACAAAGTAGGGGCGGAGCGAAACACAGCTTTTATAATCGCTACCCTTGTTATCATTGTCATACGGATTTTAGCAGTACGATACGAATGGACTGTGCCGCGATTTTTTCGATGAAAATTGATGATATGGAAATAAAATAATGCCGGCTCTTTTTGGAGGACCGGCATTATTGATGTGATTACAAAGTTTATTTCTTCTTCTTTTTCCCTTTTCCAGCTACCTCTTTAACCGGCACCTTTGCCTGCATATCCGTGATGGCTTTTGAAATTTGTGTTTTATAAAAATTGTAAGCTCCGTCCGGGGCCGCTGCACCCATGGAAAGTGCTTTCTGGGCAACAGGCAATGCAATTGCCGTTTTACCAAGTTTGTCTAAAATCTGAGCCTTGATCCAAAGGTTTGACCAGCTCTCTTTCAGTCCGATTGCTTTGTCGGCCAAAGCCAATGCTTTTGGCAAATCCTGATTTTTGAGCAGTAAATAACCCGCTGCACTTTGTAAGGTTTGAACATCTTCCGGTTTGTCCTGAACTGCTCTGTCAAGTGAAGCGATGGTGAGCTGATGCGTGGCAACGGAAATTTTTACAGGCACTTTTACGGATGCCCATTCAATGTTCATAGTTACTGTGCTATCTGATAAAGCCGAAAAGGTAAACTCAAATGTTTCCTTAAATTCACCTGCCAATGGCGAAACATCAACACGTGCTACATCGTCAGTTTCCTTATAACTTTCAGAACTGCTGTTTACGTCTTTATTCAGGATAACAACCCATTTTGCTTTATCAGGAATGGAATATAATGCATATTTTCCAGCAGGGACTTTTTTGTCACCAAAGGTAAAATCCGTTGAAGATTCCAGTGTTGTTGCCTGATTAGCCCCTGTACGCCATATTTTTCCGGTTGGAGCAAGTGGAGAATTATCTCCAAAAACGCTTCTTCCTTTGATACCCGGACGGGAATATTTAACTGTTAAATCAGTAATACCAACTGCCTGAACGATGCTTGCGCCGGGACTGGCCTGAGGCGTACGCTGCGCAATGGTAGTCGTTGCGACGAGAACTGCAAAGGAGAAGGATAATAAATACTTTTTCATTTTAATAATGCTGTTTATTAATTGATCTGTTAAACTTGTGGTGAAATTAGAATGAAATAATCAGATAGCCTATTAAATGAAAAGAAGCGGTTTACTTTCTTTGCTTAACGCTTACACTCCGGCCGATGTTGAGGAAGAAAATATGTATTTTGAGACAAAAACTTTTGTAAATGACAATCCGGATTGTTTTGAAAGGACTTTGCAAATCGGCCATGTGACGGCATCAGGATGGGTGATTTCTCCGGAAAGAGATCAGGTTTTATTAATGCACCATCGTAAACTTGACCGCTGGTTTCAGCCGGGCGGGCATTGTGACGGTGATCCGGACGTAATGCATGTAGCAGCAAAGGAAGTTGAAGAAGAAACGGGAGTACGGGATTTTAAGTTGGTTCACGAAGGTATTTTTGATGTGGATGTACATTTAATTCCAGCCAATACCAAAGACCCGGCTCATTTCCATTATGATATCCGTTTCCTTTTCGAGGCTGATCCGAACGATGAACTGGTGATCAATATCGAGTCCAAAGATGTACGCTGGATTGCCATTGATGAAGTACAAAACCATAATGATTCCGAATCGCTGATGCGGATGGTGAGGAAAACGGTCAGGATTTCGTAATCATCCTGTGATACGGTTGCTGCGAGCCTCTGATCCGAACTGTATTTTGTTTGTCAGTATTGGCTTTTGTATTGGTAATAATATTTAAAATAATAAGATCAGGAAATTGAGTTCTCAGGTAATCGGTATCTTCACCCTTTATAACTTCTACTTTCAGAATGAACGAAGAATCGATTCTGAAAGTAGAGGCATCTTTTAATATTTCATGGTCCAGCATGTAGATGATCGGTGCCAGTTTATTCTTTCGATACAAGGCGTCAAAATATGAAATGCCCAAAAGACACATTTTTGTCGTGTCTTTTGTTCTGATGTGAATTGTTCCGTAGGGAGCACTTTTCTCTGGCTTTGTTATCCACAAACTGTCAATTTTATTGGGATCCAGGTACGGAATCGATTGATATTGAACAGCATTAATGGTAACGTAAGGTTCTACATGATTATGCTTGACGAGCTGGGCAGTAGCTTGGAAACCTGAAAGTAAGAAGATTAATAATAATGTCTTTTTCATACCTTTTTGTTTAAAGAAGAAATAAAACGTTTTTATTGTTTAACAAATTTCAGCGTCCGGCTTTGGTTAAGCAACTCTATTTTTATCAGGTACAATCCACTGCTTAAAGAATTTGTTTGAACGGGAAGCGTATTACTCAGGATATCCTGTTTGGTCCAGATGGTTTTACCACTTTGTGTAATCAGACTGACCGTCGATTTTTTGCCGATCAGAGAAGCAGGTATGGTAAGTGTCAGGTCTTGTTGGACAGGATTGGGAGATAATACAATGGCTTGAATGGCATCCGGTTCGGTTCCTAATACGAGGAAATCATTTTTGATAATTTCCTCCGCCAAAACTGCATTCGGAACGCCATAGCCAAGTAAGTTATCAGGACGGGTTGCCTGGTGTCCTGATTTTTTTAAGGCGAGAATAATCTGTTGTGCGGTAAGATTCGGATGCGCCTGCCAGAGAATTGTAACCAGGCCTGTTATCAAAGGTGCAGCATAGGAGGTTCCGTTTCCGGTTGTGACATTCCCCGTTCCGGTACTATTGCCGAAAACAGTACCGGATCCAACTGCTGCAATATCTGGTTTCATCTGACCGATTGCATTAGGACCCACCGAGCTGAATGCGGCATAACTTCTATCAAGCGTAGTGGCACCCACCGTTAAAACCGAGTCCACATCTGCTGGCGGTGTTACATATTTCCAGGATTTATTCCCTTCATTTCCTGCCGAGTTAACCACAAGAATTCCCTTTCGGGTTGCAAATCTTGCAGCGCGTGAAATAATAGTCGTTTTTCCGTCCAGACTTTGATAGGTATAGTTGTAGTCAGAAGTATCAAATTCATCGTCAAAAGTACTGTATCCCAATGATGAACTAATAAGATCCACACCAAGACTGTCGGCGCGTTCGGCGGCGAGAAGCCATGTTACTTCCTCATATGGTGATTCTATCAAAACATTTTCTGTTCGATACAATGCAAAATTTGCCTGAAAAGCAGCACCAACCATAGAACCCGGTTGATTCGCCGCGATAATCGAAAGTACATTCAGGCCATGAGAATCGTCATCGTACACATTACTGTTCCGACTTATAAAGTCATGAGTATCCACGACATGATTAGCGGCGAAAAGTGGTTTGAGATATTCAAGTTCATTAGCTCTGTTGAAGCCGGCATCCATGATCGCGATGAGCATGTTTTCGCCATGAAATCCTTTCTGGTGCATTTGATCTACACCCATCAGTGTGAGTTGTTCCAGCATTTTGCCGTAATCCAAATCTTCCTCCGTCGAACCGATTCTGGCTACACCGGAGGAGGGTTTCCCCAAATTGGCCAGCGCATGATTTTGTTCAATGCCTTTATAAAAAGAAAGGGTTTTTATACTCGCCAATTGCGCTGCTGATGCTTCTACCAAAGTCCCGTTAAACCAGCGGGAGGAATAAATTACTGTTGCGCCGGTTTGTTTTAACGCCGTTACATAAGCAGGATTTACAGGAAAATCATTTTCGGTAATGGCAATACCCTGTTTGCTACGCCGGGCTATGGATTTTGCAGAAAGGAATTCTGTCGGTTTCGTTATAGAATAGGGGGAGGCTGCTTTATCCTTAAATAATATAAGGTACCTGGGATTGCTCTGAGCCAGGCTTAAATTTGATAGAAGGATTAAAAATAAAGAAGCAACAAGTAAAAATCCGGATTTCATTTTTTCATAGCTTTGGTTGAGAACTACCCCCGATCATTTCATATTACTACGGAATGATCGGAAGTGTTGCCAATTTAAGCAATAGTTTCTACCTGTGTATTTTTCCCGCCCAAATTTGAGCAATCCAGAAGCTCCTGAATATTTTTGTAGGGAACGGGCGTTTTAAGATATCCGTAGTTTTCTGCAAGCGGTTTGGTGGTATTATTATCGCCCATGGAAATATCAATATCGTTCATGCCAAACTGACAGGGGTGCTCGTAGCCCGCCGCATTTGTGATTTCTATTATTTCTTTGGCAAGCGTTTTCATATAGTTATGAAAACGTTCGCTTTTCAGCGCAGGGTCAATGCCAGATTCCAGCCATTTGTTGTTGGTGGCTATTCCTGTCGGACAACGATTCGTATGACATATCTGCGCCTGGATACAGCCAATAGAAAGCATCGCTTCTCTTGCAACATTGATTACATCGGCACCCATACAAAATGCCATGACGGCCTGTGCAGGTAATCCAAGTTTCCCCGAAGCGATGAAAGTTATTTTATCCGTAAGGTTTCTTGCCTGAAATATTTTATAAACTGTACTGAATCCATAAACCCACGGAAGCGCAACGTGATCCGCAAAAGATGGTGGTGCGGCTCCTGTTCCGCCTTCACCTCCGTCAATGGTTATGAAGTCCGGACCTTTTCCGGTTTCAATCATAATATCGGCCAGCTGCTCCCACATATCCGTTTTCCCGATAGCTGCTTTTATACCAATGGGAAGTCCAGTCGCTTCGGCCATTTGTTCAATAAAAACAACCATTTCTTTAATGTTGGAAAAAGCGCTGTGATAAGGAGGAGATACCACATCTTTGCCCATCGGAACATGACGGATCTGTGCGATTTCGGCTGTAATTTTACTTCCTGGCAATACGCCACCTTTTCCGGGTTTTGCTCCCTGTGAAAGTTTCAGTTCAATCATCCTGACGAACGGATTGTTCTGTGTCATTTTCACCAGCTTTTCCATCACAAAGTTTCCTTCGTTATCACGAACACCGAAATAGGAAGTTCCCATGTTAAAAACTACATCCGCACCGAAGCTGTGATAAGGCGACAAGCCACCTTCGCCGGTATTGTGGTAATTCCCGAACTGAACCGAGCCTTTGTTGAGCGACTCAATAGCATTGGCAGAAAGCGAACCATAACTCATGGCACTGATGTTGACGACAGAATGTGGTCTGTAAGGACGTCTGCGATTGTGATATGCACCAATAACTTTGGCGCAGGGAATGGTGTAGTGATCCGGATCTTTACCATTGATCGCGTGATGCGGATGGTTCAACGGAAGTTTATAGGGTAAAAGGGCAGGTTTGATAAAAACAAAACCTGCTTCGTTCATATCCTGGTCCGAGCCAAAACCCTGGTAGTTATTTTCCTTCTTCGAAGAGGCATAAATCCAGGAACGCTGCCGGCGGTTGAAAGGAAGTTCTTCCCGGTTGTTGGCAACAATGTACTGGCGCAATTCCGGACCGATCTGCTCGATCATATAGCGAAAATGCCCAAAAACGGGAAAGTTATGCTGTATAGTATGCTTTTTTTGAAGAATATCCCTGAGTGCAAAAATGGCAAGCGCGACAAGGATGTACACCCAGATAGGGATGGCAGAAAGAAAGTTTAAAACATTCATCATAAACGAATTGGATTTAGATGAGAGGGGATAAAACCAGAAGATTTATCCTGAATGGATAAATCTTCTAATAATTTTGATGTCAGGATAATTGCATTTCTTCCCAGGTGGTCACCGTTGCCAGATCTTTCCAATAGCCTGGATATGATTTTACCACAACGCCCGGTTCTTCAATAATAATATCGTAAACCATGCCAACCGGAGCAAAGGCAAGTGCCATTCTATGGTCGTCATAAGTAAAAATAGAAGGTGTCGACTCTGACTTCCAGTTTTCTCTGCGAACAACTTCGTATTTATGATCCGTTTCGATTTCAGTAAGCTCGGCACCCAGTTTTTTCAATTCTTCCTGAAGAGCAAAAACACGGTCGGTTTCCTTAATCTTTAAACTTTCGATCCCGGTTAGGGTAAGATGAATATTTTTAACCGCACAGCAAACTGCTACTGTTTGCGCAAGATCAGGGCAATTGGTGAAGTCCCAGGCAATGGATTCCGCAGCAGGTATTTTTTTCAAAAGAACGCCGCGATCCGTATATGTGCTTTCAACGCCGAGCTGAGCCATAATGTCCACAATGGCGCTGTCGCCTTGAAGCGAATTTTGTTTAAGACCTAAAAGTTCGACTTCTGCATCTTCCGCCAAAGCCACAATGCTATACCAGTAACTTGCTCCGGACCAGTCCGATTCAATAGCATATGGCTGCGCCTGATAATGAGAAGGTTCAATTTTGATAATGTTTCTTTCCCAGTCTGCACTGTAAACGATACCGAAATGCTCCATTTGTTTCAATGTCATTTCAATATAGGGACGGGATCCAACCTCGCCTTCCAGCTGAATGCTAATTCCATCAGGAAGAGACGGAGCTATTAAAAGCAATGCAGAAATATATTGGCTGCTGACATCCCCACGAATATTCAGCTCATTTTTACCTGAATAGTTAAAACCATTTATCTGCATCGGTGGATATCCCTCAACGTTTTGATAGGCTATATCCGCACCCAGAATCCGTAACGCATCTACCAGAATTCCGATCGGTCTTTCGCACATGCGAGGTGTGCCGGTCATCAGTTTATGCTGGTTTGTCACTGTAAAATACGCAGTAAGGAAACGCATGGTTGTACCTGCATCTATGACATCAGCCACCACATCCTGCGATTGCAACAAGCGTAACATCGTTTGAGAATCACGTGCTTCCGAAATATTGGAAAGATCACATTGGAAGCCGGTTAATGCATTAATAATTAAAGCGCGGTTGCATTCACTTTTGGATGCTGCCAGTTTGATCTCGGCACGAATTGCTTTTTGCGGCGGATGTACTAAAATGGATTTCACGGTATTGTTTATTTCAGATTTGGTAATAAGTCGTTCGCTTTACGAGTTAAACTGAAAGCCAAAATCTCATTATTTTAATAAGTTTCTAATATTTTCAGTTTATTCTTCCCGTTTATTTTCAGGGTCGAAAAAGTAAGCTTGTAGCATAAAAAACCAGTCGCCATTAAAGCGCCGCCAACGATCAGAGAAGAAGCATCGGTTGTATAACGCTTATTATCAATGCCTTTGTTGAAGAAATCGGCGCCGATATAAATCAGCCCGGCTAACGGCAGCAAAGGTGCAGCCTGGGAAATGAACGGGATTCTTTTGGAAACTTTGATCAGGCGAATTTCTTTCAAGGGAATTTCCTGATAAGTCATTTGGTTCAGTGCATCGTTAATTACTGCAATGGCAAAAGAAGAATCAGAAATTGTTGCGATGGTTTCGTTAAACTTTATCGTCTCATTTTTCATCCTGAATTTGATATTATCGCCAGGGAAAAAACGGTAACGGTGAAAGCCTCCAATGGTTGGGGATGCGTCTAAAACCATGTATTTCTGGCCAGGAGCGCCTATAACCCTATTATTGTTATCTTGTTTAAGAAACAGTTCTTCACTTGAAAGCGCTTTTCTAGGATCGTAATTATCTTGTGCCCATGCCGCGGCACCTCCTAAAAGAATTAAAATTAATATTGTCAGAACTTGTCTCATAAAGAAATTAGAAAGGTCCAAAGATAGGGAATCATTCTTTAAACGGGTAAAACGATTCCATTGTTGTTTGTAAATACCATACGCAAATCATGCCTCTTCTGTTATTTCTTCGTGCGGCGGAACCTTGACGGAAACTCCTCCGGATACAAGCATTTTCATTACGTCCGTAGAAGTTGCTTCGAGTATCGTTACGTTTTCGGAAGGGACAATAAACAGCTCACCGGAAAGGGCATAGGACAATGGCATGTAAACAGCAACGTGATCATGAATGTGTAAATGGCTGAGATCCGTTTGCGTAATAAAACCGATTTTTTTAATTCCGGTGTCCTTATACATCGTCACCAAAACCGGCTGATTGAATTTCTTTTTATCTCCTACAAAAGCAAGAACAAGATCTTTTATGGAATAGTAAATCAGGCTTACCAGCGGAATTCGCCGCATGATGCTCTCCGTGAAATTGAAAAACGACTGTGGAATAATAGTGGAAAATACAAATCCGAGCATGATGATACCAGATAAAATAATCAGTACACCAAGGCCTGGTAGGTAGACAGTCTGGTTGTTGGAAATGGGTATATTGATCGGAATAATATTATCCAGGAATTCCACGCCTGTCCAGATAATAATAACTGTGACATACAGCGGAGCCACCAGGACCAGCCCACGGATAAAGTACCTCAGCAAGCGCTTCACGAAAGTATTTTTCAATTCCATTAAAAATTTATTCAGATAAGCCTTTTTATTTTTTCCTAAATCAAATCTCCGTTAATACCTGTTGAAACTACGGTTTTTGGGCGTTTTAAGTTCAAATTTGAGGTCTGTTATAATCCTTTTTTAATGTCATTTAAGCGATTAAATTCTGATCATAGCATGCAAGTATTGTAACCTGCATGTTGAATGCAGATATTTGCACCCTGAAACGCTGCAAAGTTTCAACATTTATCGGGGCATTCAGAAATTTTAAGCAATTCATTTAGTAAACGTATATGTATCAGGCTGATTATTTAAAGCATTTCACTGAGGAGGTTTTTCTGGCCATAGGTTGTTCGCCTGAGGAGGCAGCTTTGGCTTCCACTGTTTTGGTAAGTGCTGATTTAAGAGGTGTAGATTCCCATGGCATCGCTCGCCTGGCTGGGTATGTTCGTCTGTATGACAACGGCAGGCTAAATCCAACGCCCGATGTAAAGGTAGTTTATGAAACTCCAAGCACAGCTGTGGTGGATGGTGATCGTGGTTTGGGACTGGTCGTGGCACCGAAAGCGATGGAAATTGCCATGGAAAAAGCGGAAAAAGTAGGTTCTGGCTGGGTATCGGTTCGTAATTCAAATCATTTTGGTATTGCCGGGTATCATGCGATGCTGGCTTTGCAAAAGGACATGATCGGATGGACCATGACGAACGCAGCTCCATTGGTAGCCCCGACTTTTTCGCTGGATAAGCTTTTGGGGACCAACCCGGTAGCTGTTGCTGTGCCTGCTTTTGAGGAGCCGGCATTTGTGGCTGATTTTGCATCTACCGCTGTTGCTTACGGCAAGTTTGAAATTTTACAAAGGAAAGGATTGCCGGCACCGCTGGGCTGGGCTCAGGATGCAGATGGAAATCCAACAACAGACTCGAACGCTGTGAAGAGCGGAGGGGGATTACTGCCTTTGGGATCGGACCGTGAACATGGCAGTCATAAAGGGTATGGGCTTGGAGCGATTGTTGATATTTTTTCAGGCGTTCTTTCAGGTGCTAATTTTGGCCCCTGGGTTCCGCCTTTTGCAACTGCGGGATTTATGTCTGCAACAGAAGGCGTTGGATTAGGAACAGGGCATTTTCTTGGCGCTATGCGTGTGGATGGATTTCGTCCGGCAGATGATTTTAAAAAGGATATGGACAAGTGGATCCGTGCTTTCCGTGGGGCGCGTGCGGTGGAAGGAAAACAGGTAATAATTCCGGGAGACCCGGAAAGAGAAATGGAAGCACTGCGCAGTGTAGAGGGTATATCACTTTTGGAACCCGTGGTAGAATCGCTGGCGGAGCTTGCCAAACGTTTCAATATAGCATTTGAAAGAAGAATTGATTAACGAAAAACTGAAAATAAACTGTTGCTAACAAATTGTTGTTGAAAGGTTTATAATACAAAAAACTTCACAGTAAAAAATATGTCTCGTAATTTTAAGGTAGGATTGTTCTTAGTCATTGCAATTCTTACAACCACTTTTACATTTTATTTCTGGCAAATTTTCAAAACACCGAATTTACAGGTTGATAAAAAAGAAAGCTTTGCGCTGTTGATTCCGGAAGGAGCAACTTACCAGACAGTTCTGGATTCTCTTGACAAACATGAGGTGATCAACGACAATATATCGTTTAGATTTCTGGCCAAACTTTTGAAGTATACGGAAAAAGTCAAACCCGGGCGTTATGTTATTAAACCTGAAACAAGTAATTACAAGGCTATCAAAAAACTGATTTCGGGTGATCAGGATGCAGTAAAACTGACATTTAATAACATCCGCCTGAAAGAAGATCTTATTAAAAGAATAGGTAGCCGTTTTGAATTTGGCGAAACTAAATTTCGCGAGGCGCTGGACAGTCAGGAAGTTTGTCAGAAGTACGGACTGGATACGTTGACTATTGTTTCCATGTTTTTGCCAAATACCTACGATATTTTCTGGACAACAGGCACAGAAAAATTCCTGGACCGTATGCACAGCGAATATAAAAAATACTGGAATGCGGAACGTACCGCAAAAGCAAAATCTATTGGGCTGACACCAGTTCAGGTTTCTATTCTGGCTTCGATCGTAGAAGAAGAGCAGGCGCGTAAGGTGGATGAAAGGCCAATGGTGGCGGGTTTATACATGAACCGATTAAATGCTTTGATGCCTTTGCAGGCTGATCCTACGATCAAATTTGCTTTACAGGATTTTGCGATCAAGCGGATTTTGAACGAGCAGCTTCATGTAAAATCCCCGTATAACACTTATGTAAATACCGGCTTGCCTCCGGGCCCGATCCGTGTGGCTGATTTTAAATCATTGGATGCGGTATTAAATTACAGCAAGCATGACTATATCTACATGTGTGCCAAAGCGGACCTTTCGGGATACCATGCTTTTGCAAAAACATATCCGGATCACCTGAATAATGCCAAAATGTATCAGGCAGAATTGAACAGACTGAAAATTATGAAATAATTGTCAGTCTGGTATTTACTAAAAAATTGCGAATGTTTACCTACGAAGTTAAAGGAATAAGAGTGCGGTATGCGGACACAGACCAGATGGGTTATGTCTACTATGGTAATTATGCAAGGTATTATGAAATCGGGCGCGTGGAAGCATTGCGAAGCGTCGGATTTAGTTATAAAGAAATGGAAGAGGCAGGTGTGATGATGCCGGTATATGAAAACCGGTCGCGTTACATGAAACCTGCACGTTATGATGATGAACTTACGATCAAAGTAATTTTACAACGCTTGCCGGGAACCAGGGTTGTTTTTGAATATGAGATCCGTAATCAGGATGATGTTCTCTTAAATGTGGGTGAAACGACCCTGGTGTTTCAGCGGCGTGATACGGCAAAACTATGCGTGGCACCTGAAAGACTTTTAGAGAAGCTGGCTCCTTATTTTCAGACATCGTAATTTAAAAGAAGTACTATGCTTGAAAAACTTTTGAAAAACCATCAGGTTAAACTGCTGGTGGAATGGCTCCGCACGACCATGCTTTTCCGGGAGTCTGTTTCTCTTTATGACATCCTGGCCAGCATTAAAAGAAATAACCATCGCTACGATATTGATCAGCGGGCATCAGCCGTTGCTTTTAGCCTAACGCTCGCCTGTTTCCCGGCTATTATTTTCCTGTTTACACTGGTGCCTTATATTCCCATAGAAAATCTCGACGACAAGATCATGGGAGTGCTGCGGGAGCTGATGCCAGGAGGTATTTATCAGGATGCCAGGCAAACAATTTCTGATATTATAGGCCGTCCCCGGAACAGTGTGTTGTCACTGGGTTTTATTTTTGCGCTGGTTGCTTCAACCAACGGAATGATGTCCCTGATGCGCTCCTTTGACATGGTGTACGAAGACGAAGAGAGCAGAGGTTTTTTTGCGAAAAGAGGTGTTGCCACGCTGCTGACTATTGTTTTGGTAGCGGTTATGTTTTTGCTTATCGTGCTCCTGATTGTTGGTGATGCCGTAAAAGGTATTGTGAGTGACTGGCACATTATCAAAGAAACCTGGATCGTATCTTCACTTAGTCTTTCGAGATATCTTGTCAGTTTTGGTGCGCTGATGCTGGCCATTTCTATAATTTACCGTTTTGCGCCCTCTAATGGAAGACGATACGCCTTTGTCAATACAGGCGCGGTAATTGCTTCCATACTGATTTTAATTGCCACATACGGATTCTCTTTTTACCTGTCGAGGTTTAGTTCTTACAATAAATTATACGGGTCAATAGGGACGATGATCGCGTTGATGATCTGGTTTTATTTGTTGTCTCTGCTCCTTATTTTTGGTTTTGAGGTTAATGCCGGCATTGTTTCCGCGCGAAACGACAACGCAGACGAGAGGTCCTGAATTACCGAAAACTAAGTACCCTGCCATTTAATTTTTAATCTCTCTTTAAATTGTGACTTTTGGTGAACTAGTTCGTATAAAGTCATATAGATGAGGTTGATGGAAAAATCGGGTAATTAAATGAGAGAGATTGAGGAACCTTTGGTGACAGTAGTATTAACAGCCTATAATCACCAGCAATATGTGGAGGAAACCTTGAAGTCGGTATTTGCGCAGACATATGCCAACATTCAGGTCATTGCCATAGACAACGCTAGTTCGGACGATACGCTTACGGTATTTGAAAATTATCTGGTGGCTTATCCGAAGCTCACCATAATAAGAAACCTGACTAATCTGGGTTTATGCCGGGCATTTAATCAGGGGTTGCGGGAAGCATCAGGGAAATATATTATTGACCTGGCGGCAGATGATATTATGCTGCCGGATCGTGTGCGACTTCAGGTAGAAGCTTTCGAGAAGCTGGAAGAGGATTATGGTGTTGTATTTACAAATGCACGCTACATGAAAGAGAATGGCGGGCTTTTGAATTTTCACTATCCTGTGAACCAGTTTGAGAAGGCTGAGATATCCATTCCCTCGGGAGACGTTTATAAAAGTGTACTTGAAAATTATTTCATATGTACGCCTACGATGATGATGCGTACCAAAATGCTGACGGACATGGGCGGCTATGACGAATCGTTATTCTTTGAAGATTTTGATTTTTGGGTACGTTCTTCTGTGCATTACAAATATTTTTATCTGGATGAAGTGCTTACGTTAAAAAGAAACGTTCCTGATTCTTTATCTAAACAGATTTATAAAAAAGGGAACAGGCTTCTTGAAACATGTTATATTGTTTGTAACAAAGCTTATGATTTAAACCGTGATCAAGAAGAATTTGATCTGTTGGCCGCCAGAATTCGTACATTTATACGAAAATGTTTTTACGCAGAGGAATTTGAACTGGCAGTTCGATTCAGACGGCTTTTGAATTATATTGAAAATCCTGATTTTCTTACGGAGATGATTGTAGCCATGTGCCGAATTCATCTTCCGGTCAACGGATTATATCGGTTTTATCTTAATAATTTACAAAAAAAGAGTTCCCGGCAGGAAGGATTTAGCCTTTTGAATTGTTAGTTCAGTAAATAGTACAAACTATGCCAGCTGAATTAATACGAATATATCCTGAAAATCCTGACGAAAGAAGAATCCGCCAGGTAGTTGACTGCCTCCGTGATGGTGGCTTGGTTATTTATCCCACAGATACCGTTTACGGTTTGGGTTGCGATATATTTAATACGAGAGCGGTTGAAAAAATCGCCCGTATCAAAGGGATAAAACCGCAAAAGAATGATTTTTCATTCATATGTTATGATCTTAGCCACATTGCAGACTATGCCAGAGTTGGTAATTCCGCTTTTAAATTAATGAAAAAAGTACTTCCAGGGCCTTATACCTTCATTCTGGATGCTAACAATCAAGTTCCCAAATTATTAAATACCAATAAGAAAACAGTCGGAATTCGTGTTCCTGATAATTTGATTCCACGTTTGATCGTTAAGGAACTTGGAAACCCGATCGTGACAACCTCTATTAAAGACGATGACGAGATCATCGAGTATTCGACAGATCCGGAATTGATTTTTGAAAAATTTCAGCATCAGGTGGATATTGTGATCGATGGTGGTTACGGAGGAAATATCGGTTCGACAATTGTGCTAGCAATTAATGATCAATTTGAAATTGTAAGAGAAGGTCTGGGTGATACCAGTCTTTTTATGTAATTAATTGTGATTATTTTAGTTGTTATTGCATTATGCAATTGACGTTAAATTATTATTATCATTTTTTTGATAATATCATCCGCCTTTCTCATATTTGGTAGTGCCAGAATTTAATATTAATAATCAACCGGAAAAAGTAGTACGGTTTGAATTGCAGTATCTTCCTTGTCTGGAATATTTTGCTTGCATTTTGAGTAATGATTTGATTTGGATAGATACTGAGGAGAGATATGTAAAGCAGACGTACAGGAATCGCTGCAGCGTCATTACGACTAATAAAGTTGATGATTTGACTGTTCCTGTACAGTCCTACGCTCAGAATACAATTACTAAGGATATAAAAATAGATTACAGTCAGCAGTGGATAAGACGTCATTGGGGGTGTTTTCAATCGGCTTACGGGAAATCACCTTACTTCGAATTTTATGCTGATGAACTTCGGGCTGTTTTTTTCAAAAAACCTGAATTTCTTGTTGACCTAAATTATGAATTATTGACAATTTGTCTTAGATTGTTGGGGATAAGAAAAGAAATCAGGTACAATTTGTCAGTGCCTAATTTGAGCCAGGAAGGCATTATTGATGAAATGTCGGCGATAAATGATAAAAAAAATAGAAATACGCATAAATATTATCAGCCAATTCAGTATTACCAGACCTTCGGGAATGATTTTGTAAGAAACTTAAGCATTGTTGATTTATTATTCAATATGGGGCCTGAAGCGAGAAGTATTTTGCTGAAATCTTGTAAGCAACAATAAATCGGCTACTTTGAACAAAGAATTAAAAAGTAGCGTTTAGAATATTAAGACACATTTTTATTGCTACACATGGAAGCAAAATTTTCAAATAGAGTTAAGGAAGTAATCTCTCTGAGTCGGGAAGAAGCTTTGCGACTTGGCCACGATTACATCGGTGCCGAACATCTGTTACTTGGAATGATTCGTGAGGGTGATGGAGTTGCTATTGGTTTACTTAAAAAGCTGGGCGTGTCCCTTGACGATGTTCGACAGACGATTGAACAGGCGACTAAGGGTGCGGCAACTAATAATGTCAAAAATCTGCAGAATATCCCTCTTACAAGGCAGTCTGAAAAGGTGTTGAAAATCACATATCTGGAGGCGAAAATTTTTAAAAGCCCCCTGATAGGAACTGAACATTTGCTTTTGTCCATTTTACGGGATGAAGACAATGTTGGCACACAGATCCTGCATAAATTTAATGTTAACTACGAAGTCATTAAAGAAATGTTAGAATATCAATCATCAGGAACAAAACCCCATATGGGGCCGGAAACCGAAGACGGCGACGATGAAGCGAGAGGCGGCATGTTCGGCGGTGGAGGCGGAGGCGCAGCTTCCGGTAAAGAATCTAAGGGTGCTGAGAAATCACGTACGCCTGTACTGGATAACTTCGGACGCGATCTGACGAAGATGGCTGAGGTTGGAAAACTGGATCCTATCGTTGGACGTGAAAAAGAAATTGAGCGCGTAGCTCAAATCCTTAGTCGCCGTAAAAAGAATAACCCAATTCTGATCGGTGAACCGGGTGTTGGTAAAACGGCCATCGCTGAAGGGCTTGCTTTGAGAATTGTTCAGAAAAAAGTATCCCGTGTTCTGTTTGGTAAAAGAGTAGTTACACTTGATCTTGCATCTCTTGTGGCGGGTACCAAATACCGCGGACAGTTTGAAGAAAGAATGAAGGCAGTAATGAATGAACTGGAAAAATCTCCGGATGTGATCCTTTTCATTGATGAACTTCATACGATTGTAGGTGCCGGTGGTGCTTCGGGTTCTCTGGATGCTTCAAATATGTTCAAACCGGCATTATCGCGCGGAGAAATTCAGTGTATCGGTGCGACTACGCTTGATGAGTATCGCCAGTATATTGAGAAAGATGGTGCTCTTGCCCGTCGTTTCCAGATGGTAATGGTTGATGCGACTTCAATTGAAGAAACGATTCAGATTCTTGAAAATATCAAGGACAAATATGAAGATCATCACCATGTGAGTTATACACCGGAATCGATCAGCACAGCTGTGAAATTGTCTGAGCGTTATATCACTGACCGTTTCCTTCCGGACAAAGCGATTGATGTTTTGGACGAAGTTGGTGCGCGCGTTCATATCAGCAACATCACTGTTCCTGAAGATATCCTTCATTTGGAAGAACAAATTGAGAATATTAAACAGGAGAAAAACAGAGTAGTTAAAAGTCAGAAATACGAAGAGGCAGCTCAGTTACGTGATCGTGAAAAGAAATTGATCGATCAGCTTGACCGCGCCAAACTTGCCTGGGAAGAAGAAACCAAGCAAAAAAGATATACTGTTACTGAGCATAATGTAGCTGAGGTGGTTGCAATGATGACCGGAATTCCTGTGACCAACGTGTCAATGGATGAAGGAAAGAAATTGCTTAACATGGCGGATGAGTTAAAAGCGAAAGTTATTGGTCAGAACCCACCGATTGAAAAACTGGTGAAAGCGATTCAGCGTACACGTGTAGGTTTGAAAGATCCAAAAAAACCAATCGGTTCTTTCATCTTCCTTGGACCAACAGGTGTAGGTAAAACTGAATTAGCGAAGGTTCTTGCTACGTATTTGTTTGATAAAGACGATGCCCTTGTGCGTATCGACATGAGTGAGTACATGGAGAAATTCAGTGTATCTCGTTTGGTTGGAGCACCTCCGGGTTATGTAGGCTACGAAGAAGGTGGCCAGTTGACTGAAAAAATTCGTCGTAAGCCATATAGTGTAGTATTGTTAGATGAAATCGAAAAAGCCCACCCGGATGTGTTTAACATCTTGCTTCAAGTGCTTGACGATGGTATACTGACAGACGGTCTTGGTCGTCGTGTCGATTTCCGTAATACGATCATCATCATGACTTCGAATATTGGAGCGCGTGATTTGAAAGATTTCGGATCTGGAATTGGTTTCTCTACAAAAGCGAAAGCTGATAATCAGGATGAAATTATGAAGGGTACGATACAAAGTGCACTTCGCAAAGCATTCTCTCCGGAATTCCTTAACCGTTTGGATGATGTGATCGTGTTTAATTCACTTCAACGTGAAGATCTGCACCGTATCATCGATATCTCACTTGGTAAATTGTTTAGCCGTGTGAAAGGTTTGGGTTATGAAATCGAGCTTACTGTGGAAGCAAAAGATTTCTTATCAGAGAAAGGATATGATCCACAATATGGCGCACGTCCATTGAACAGAGCGATCCAGAAATATCTTGAAGATCCGGTGGCAGAAGAAATTCTGAAAGGTGATTTGAGAGAAGGGGATGTGTTGGTTGCGACTCACGTAGAGAACAGCGAAGAACTGACGATCACCGTTAGAAAGAAAGAAGAAGAAGTAGCAAACTAATCAATTGAAAATAATTGATCAGTACAAAAGCGAAGAGGCAGATCTTTTGATTCTGCCTCTTCGCTTTTTAAGTAACTAATATTTAATTACTTATACATTATAATGGGTCGTATTATTTTGTGAAAACAAAGGGGCCGTTTTTATTTGCAAATTATCGTGATTGTTTAAAATCTTTCTTATTAATTTTAACCGATCATTGATAATGAATTTATGATCAGAAAAGTATTATTTTGCATATCCTCCAGATAAATTATGAATATTGATTTAAAATTGAAACTAGACAAAGAATACCAACCATTATGGCTGTCAATTTACTGGAGTTAACAAAAGGGTACATTACAAAAGAAGTCGGTCTTAAAATTTCTGCATTGACCGGCGAAAATACAGGAGATGTCCAGGTTGCATTACTGGGAGCTCTTCCCGGCCTGATTGGAGGGATAATGAATCAGGCATCCACTTCTGGCGGTGTGCATGAATTAATTGGATTGATTAATCTGAATAACGAAAATTACGTACTGAATAACCTGAGCGAAACACTTGGTGACCCGGTGAAGTCCAAAGATTTTATTTCGAATGGACTTTCCATGCTTCCGATGTTACTGGATGTCGATCTTAAAACGGTTATTGAATCTATTTCAGCATCAAGCGGTCTGAAAGCTTACTCGGTATCCAATATTCTGAGTCTGTCAGCGCCGATTGTTTTAAGTGTAGTAGGAAAGGAAGTGAAAGAAAAAACAATAGAGCCATTGAAACTAACGAGTCTTTTGGTCAGTCAAAAAGACTCTATCCGCAAATTCTTGCCACAGGATCTTCTTGATACATGGGATTTTAAAGAACTTGAAGAACTAAATAAAAATCTTCAGCGCAATCCTTTAAGCAGTAGTCAGCTGGAATATAGGCCAATGTCTGGCAAAACCAAGGTATTTTATTGGGCGATTGCACTGTTAGTACTTGCAGGACTCTTTTGGGGATATAAAAAACTTAACCGTGAAGAAGAAACGGTAGTGGTTGAAGACTTCCCGGTTGATTCAAGAACAAAACAAGCAGGGTTAAAATCAGAAATGAAAAATATTCCGGCAAAAGTTACCGTGATACAGCTTCCGAAGGGGATTGAGCTGAGCATTCCTGAAAATGGGACTGAGGAAAAACTGATTGATTTTATTCAGGATTCGACGTCAAAAGTTGATAAAAATATCTGGATTGATTTCGACCGGATAATCTTTGAACCTAACCTGGCGGAATTAAATAGTGAATCTCTTGTGCAGGTCGGCAATATTGCGGAGATTATGCGTGCCTATCCCAATGTTAATATCAAAATCGGAGGTTATACAGACAATACCGGAGATGCTACAACAAATCTTTTGTTATCTAAAAGTCGTGCAGATGCCGTGAAGAAGGGGATAGCTAAAAAAGATATTAAAGCAAGCAGAATCCAATCGGAGGGATACGGAATAGAACATCCTGTTGCGACCAATGATACGGAAGAGGGCAGAGAAAAGAACCGGAGAATCGCGATCAATGTGACGAGAAAATAAGAAAATCTTATACGTAAAAGAGGCCATGTCGAAAGATTTGGCCTCTTTTTTTAGTTTTATGTTCTGAATACTGAATCATTTAATAATCAATTCTTGAAAACGGAAGGAGAAGATTATGATTTAGATTATATTTAACCTTTGTAAGATTTAATATCTGACTATGAGAGGGATTTTCCGGCTTAACATATTAAGCTTACTTGTTTTAACTTTTACCAGCCCGTTACTTTCGGTCGCGCAAAAATTACCTGCAGGTCCCCAGGTGCTCACTTTCTTTTCTGACGCGGATGATACAGAACAGCCTTATGGCTTATATATTCCCAAAAACTACAATCCTGAAAAAAAATATCCCTTGGTCATGATGCTGCATGGAGCCGGCTCTAATCACAGGTTGGCTATGCGGCGGGTTTTTGGAAAAAGTAACAGAGAGGACGAAACTGACGTGGAAGCGACGAGATATTTTCCGGAATGGGAAGATGTGGATTTTATTGTTGCTTCGCCTTATGCAAGAGGAACTGCCGGTTATCAGGGAATACCGGAAAAGGATGTGTATGACGTTTTGTCGGATGTAAAAAAACGTTTTAATATTGATGAAGACAGGACATATCTGACAGGTTTGTCTATGGGGGGAGGTGGAGCTTTATGGATAGGGCTGACTAGACCGGATATATGGGCAGCCATTGCACCGGTTTGTCCGGCACCGCCAGCCGGAACCATTGATTTGGTTGCTAATGCTACAAATTTTCCCGTTCATTTTTTTCATGGAGATAAAGATCCGGTGGTACCCGTTCAGGGAACAAGAGATTGGGTTGCAAAGATGCAGGATCTGGGTGTGGATGTAAGCTATAAAGAATTTGTTGATGTAAAACACGATAGCTGGGTGAGCGCCTATGATGCAGAATATATCTTCGGCTGGTTTGATCAGAAAAGAAACAAGTTTCCTAATGAGGTAAAGTTTGCGAGCAAATTTTATAAGTACAACAAGGCTTATTGGGTGGAGTTTGACAAAATGAAAAGTGGTGCGCTTGCGGAGATCGGCGCTAAGTTCAAGCAGAATAATCGTATCGAAATAAACACGAAAAATCTTGATGCATTTAGTCTAAATCTGAAAGGGCATGCCAAGTTTAATCCTGCAATCAATCTTAACCTGACAGTCGACGGCCTGGCATTAACCGCAAAAATCGATAGTACGGTTTCCTTAGCTAAAACAGAGACAGGCTGGAAGATTAATAATGACGAGAGGAATAAAAAGATTTTAGGCAAGAGAAAAGGGATGGAAGGGCCAATCTACGATGCCTTCTCTTCGCGTCAGCTTTATGTATATGGAACCCATGACAATCCCTCTCCGGAGGAATTGAAAAAACGATTGGATATTGCTAATCAGGCCGCCGGGTGGTCGGTTTACCGCGGCCCGTTTTTGGAAAGGATCATGTTTTTTCCAAGAGTGGTGGCGGATAAGGAAGTCAGGCCAAGTGATCTGGAAAGTTGTAATCTTATTCTTTTTGGGACTAAGGAGACCAATGCAGTTGTCAATAAATATGCGGATAAATTACCGGTCCATTTAAATCCATCCGTTCGTGATCATGGATTGTTGTATATATTTCCGGTTGGCGATCGTTATGTAGCTGTGAGTTCAGGCTTACCCTGGTGGGCTGGGGTAGTGGATCAGGGCTATCCATTCGTGCCTGCTACACACAGAGAGTTATCGGAATTTAAAGACTTTTTGTTTTTCAAAGAATCATCAAAAAATATCATTGCTGATGGTTATTTCTCGCAGGACTGGAAATTACCAGAAGTTGTACTAACGCCTTTGACCCGATCGGGGCTTGTAACAATAACAAAGTAGTATTTTTAATTAATCCCTAGTTTCCACTTCAAATGGACTTTAACCAAAAAATCTCGCGGAAATCTTTTCTGCGTACTGGTGCACTGGCACTATCGATCCCGTTGCTTTCGCGTATTCCTGTGATGGCAAAAGCTCCTTCTAAAATTGGTTTACAACTTTATACATTGAGGGATGCGCTGAGTAAAGATCTTGAAGGAACGCTTAAACAAGTTGCGAAAATCGGATACAAGGAGGTTGAAACTTTTGGCTATTCAGATGGTAAATTTTTTGGTAAAACACCAAAGGAATTTAAAGCCTTATTAAGCGGACTTGGCCTAAACGCAGTTAGTGGACACTATGGTGCAGGAATTGCGGCACCTGACAAAAGAGGTACGTTATCAAACGATTGGAAGCGTGCTGTGGATGATTCGGCTGAGCTGGGACAGAAATACATGATGTGTGCTTATTTGACACCTGATGAGCGCAAATCGATTGAGGATTATAAAAAGTACGCGGTACTTTTCAATAAGTCAGGTGAGGTTTGTAAGGCAGCTGGTATTCAGTTTGGTTACCATAACCATGATTTTGAATTCCAGAAACTGGATGGAGAACTTCCTTATGATATCATTACAAAGGATACCGATGCTTCCCTGGTTAAATTGGAACTGGATTTGTATTGGGCTGTAAGAGCTGGTTTGGATCCTGTGGAGCTTTTTAAACAACATCCGGGTCGTTTCCCGCTATGGCACGTTAAAGACATGGAGAAAAGCGCGGATAAGGCATTTGCAGAAGTTGGAACGGGTTCAATCGATTTTGCTAAAATATTTGCAGCAAGAAAAACAGCTGGCATGACGCATTTCTTTGTTGAACAGGATGTTTGTAAAAAACCTCCTTTGGAGTCGATTGCGATCAGTTATGCCAATTTGACTAAATGGAAAGTGTAATGACCCAAGTGTCAAGATGAGTTTAAAAAGAAGACCCGGCCGCATAGCAGCCGGGTCTTTCCACATTATGCAGATAAAAAAATCTTAGTTTGTAAGCTGTAATTTCAGCTCGTTCAAACGGCTACGAAGCGATGCGTCAATCTGACGGTCGTTTACGCGAAGCAAATATCCTCCGATCAGAGTCGGGTCTACTTTTTCTTCCAGTTCAACTGTTTTGCCTGTTGCTTCTGTTACAATTTTGTTAAATTGAACACGAAGCTCAGCAGTCAAAGGTGTTGTTGTAATAACAGTAGCTTTCTGAATACCGCGGTATTCGTCATACGCTTTTATAAATTCGTCAGCAATCGCATCAAGGATTGACTCACGGTTCTTTTTTGTAATAATCGTAAAGATGGAATAAGAAACTGCATTCACTCTTTCAAGGAAAAGTGCTTTCAAGATAGCCAGTTTCTTTTCGTGGCGAACTACCGGACTTTTAAGTGCCAGCATCAGGCCGCGGTTATGGTCTGCCGTATCTTTGAATAATTTCATATCCTCGTATACAGCTTCAACAACGTTTTTTTCTTTAGCCAGCTCGATAAGAGATTTAGCGTATCTGGCGGCAACTATACCTACTGACATAGGGAATTAATTAATTTTGAATGAATGAACATCCAGCTTCGCTAACTTATTAGTTCATGCGTGCTGAAGAGGCAAGATCTGCAACCAGTCTTTCCTGAGACTCTTTATCTTTCAATTCGCGGTGCAATACCTGCTCAGCGATTTCAAGTGATAAGGTAGCAACTTCTTTGCGCATTTTTGCGATTGCCGCTTGTTGTTCGTTACGGATGGTATCACGAGCACTGTCAATCATTTTCTGGCCCTCAACGGCAGCTCTGTCTTTCGACTCAGCGATCATTCGGTCAGAAGCTTCTTTGGCATCACGAAGAATACGGTCACGGACAGCGTTAGCTTCTGCAACAAGTTTCTCGTTATCTGATTTCAATTTTACCATTTCAGCTTTTGTTCTTTCAGCAAGATCAAGAGCACCCTGGATTTCGTTTTCACGGTCTTTTAAGCCTTTAATGATTGGTTTCCACGCAAATTTTGCAAGAATGAAAACAACCAGTAAAAATACCACCAGCATCCAGAAAATAAGACCTGGGTTTGGAGTAAGCAATGACATAATATCTGAGTTTTGTGAGTTGTAAAATCTTTAAATGCGAAGTGTAAGTTTGATGACTATAACTTCCAGGCACTCTCTTTTATTAAAATCCGTGGAAGCCTATTGCTCCCACGGTAAGTTTTTTTGCCAGTCACCACACCTAATGTGAAGGAGATACAGCATGAGACCTGAGTCCCAAATTCGTTACTAAAGCTTGAACGAGATAAGCAGACAGATAACCGCTGCGAATAGCGCTACCGCTTCGATAAGAGCAGCAATGATAAGCATTGCAGTTTGGATAGCACCAGCAGCTTCTGGCTGACGAGCGATACCTTCCATTGCAGAACCACCAATTTTACCGATACCAAGACCAGCACCGATAGCAGCAAGACCAGCACCGATAGCAGCACCGAAAACAGCTAGACCTGCACCACCTTGTTCTGTAGCCTGAAGCAAAATTTGAAGCAACATAATTGTGTTTGTTTTAAAATATAATTAATAAAAAAAGAGATTAAAAAATCAGTGTCCGTGATCTGCGTGATGATGATCTTCGATCGCGCTTCCGATATACATGGACGATAACAGGGTAAAAATAAATGCCTGGATAAACGCCACCATGATTTCGATGAAGTTAAGGAACAGGGCAAAAAGAGATATTACAGGAGCAATGGCCATGCTCTGAAATATAAAGATCAATCCGAAAAGACTTAACAGGATAATGTGACCAGCCGTCATGTTAGCGAAAAGTCGAACCATTAAAGAGAACGGCTTCATAAACACACCGACGATTTCAACAGGGATCATGATAAGCAACAATGGAGCAGGCACACCAGTTGGCTTCACAAGGTGAAGATAATAGTGCTTGTTTGCATTGATGTGCACGATAATGAAGGTGATCACTGCAAGCGTCATCGTAACGGCGATGTTACCTGTAACGTTTGCGGCACCCGGAAGAAGACCTAAAATGTTGTTGACAAGAATAAAGAAAAACAATGTCAGCAAGTAAGGAAGGTATTTTTCGTAGTTTGGTCCAACGTTTGGTTTAACCACATCGTCACGGATGAAAAGAATGACAATTTCCATTGCAGACTGGAATCCTTTTGGCGCTTTGCCCACATTGCGCTGGTAAGCTTTACCAATGCTTGTGAAGATAAGAACCAGAATGATTGCGCTAAGCATCATCGAGGCAACGTTCTTTGTGATGGAGAAATCGTAAATTTTACGAGCTTCGTCAACCGGTTCAATCGTTTCAGAATCTCCGTGTACTAAATGATAACCATTGTATTCATGGTGTTCATTATGGAAATTGCTGGAAGAGAAAACTTCTATACCGCGATCTTCCGAGTATAAAATAACAGGTAACGGGATTGCAACACCGTGCGAGAACTCCCATTCATGAGAATCTGCGATGTGGTGCATGATCATTTGGCCGATATTGAATTTTTCCTCTGACTCTTCCAGATTATGTTCAATTTCGTGCTCGGCTTTATTTACACTTTCAGCAACCTTGTTATGGTCATCATGACCTGATTCCTGGGCCGAAGCCGGAAGGGTAAAAAAGCAAGTTGCCGCAACAAGGGCAGTGGTTATAAACAGTCGTAAAGGCGTATACATAAATGCTTGAAATACTATGCTTTGTCAATCGCGGCGCAAGTTACAATACAAACCATATATTTCAAAGCATGTATAGAATAAATAGAGTGCAAAAAAGTTGATAACAAATGTAAATGAATCAGTTAGCCCTGAATATAAAAATATTCCAATAAAAATAATGCTCAGAATAAGCCGTCCGACGATGGTGGAAAGGTAAAAGGTCACAAATTTTTCCTTGTTGTTTCTTAGTCCGTATTCCATAAGACGGTGAATCAGAAAAGACAGCATGATGAAGAACGCAAGGATGTACCATATATAAGGATGTATCCAGGTGGGATTAGCAAATCGCTGGACTAGAAATAATACAATTGCTAAAATTACAGAGGCAATTAGGCTACGGAACATGCGGCAGTAAAGTCTTTATTTAATAATGTAATAATTAGTATAAAAATGGTGACAAATATTATTTCACCTTTGGCATGCTTCGGATGAGCAGATATAGGGAAGCAGCGATGGAAGTCAGGGAAAGTACAAGTGTCCATACCGGAGTTTTATTCATTTGCCATTCGTCGAGTTTGTAGCCGGCATAGGTGAAAACAAGAATTGTCCCAAGCATTTGCATGGCCATACCTGAATACCGGATAAAATTTGAAGGAGTATTTCCGGCCTTTTCAATAGCTGAATAAGGCTTGGAACTGCCTTTTTGTAAGTCGTTGTTATCCTCTTTCATGCCTGCGATTGTAGAATTTATAGGTAAAGTTGCTTCAAATTTTGCAAATGGCATTATCTTCGATACGTTATTAAGCAAAATACCGTTTTAGTTTTGCGATAAGAATAGAAAAAATCACCCCAAAAAGTCTTTTTTGTGACTCATACACTTACCCGTTCCTTAAAAATATTATCCATTTGTTTCCTATTGGGAGGTGTGATATTTGGCTGTTCGCAGTACAGTTCACGCCCTGCTGCGGTTAACTTCCACAATGTTTCTTCACATTACAACGCATACTTCATCGCAGAGCAGGATATGCAGGAGGCGGAGTTCACAATGCGTGCATCGTATAAGGAGGATTATAATCAACTTATTCCGATTCTGTTACCGTTGGATTCGGTACTGGCCCTGCCCGTAAAACCGCAATTGCTAGATGCTGTTAAGAAAGCTTCCATTGTTGCAGAGAAACATCAGAACAGTAAATGGGTTGACAACAGTTATGTAATTCTTGGTAAATCGCGTTTATATCTGGGTCAGTGGGCTGATGGGCTTGAGGCATTACGTTATGTATATGCGAACGGAAAAGATGAAAATGACAAAAACCAGGCATTGATAGTTTTAATGCGTGCGTATATCAGTCGCAAAGATTTTTCCAATGCACTGGGCGTCGCTGAACATTTAAGTCAGCAGCCTTTGACAAAAGATGCTACCAAAGATTTTTATCTGACGAAAGCCTATCTGCATCAGCAAAACGGGGAGTACCTAACCTCGGTTGCTATTCTGGAAGAAACGTTTCCTTTATTAAGTAAATCCATCGAGACAGCACGGCTTCATTTTGCGTCAGCACAAATGTATGATCGCCTGGGTCAGTATGCTTTGGCAAACAAACATTACAAGAGTGTATCAAAAAACCAGCCTGACTATGATCTTGGGTTTTATTCTTCAATGAATTCCCTGCAAAATCAGGTGATCATTAATCCCAAAACAGATATTTCCAGTGTCGGTTTTGACAAAATGTTGCGTGACCGTAAAAATAATGATCTGCGTGACAGGATTTATTTTACAATGGGTTTGTTGGCTGAACACAAAAAACAATTGCCTGAAGCAGTCGGATATTTACAAAAATCGGCCTCACTTGCATCAGGTACAAATAATGTTCAGAAAGCCTACACATATTTACAACTGGCGCGGATCCACTATGACGCGATGGAAAAATACGAACTTGCCAAAGCTTATTACGACAGTGCATTAATCATTTTACCGAAAGATGCGGCTGAATACCGGATCGTATCGGATCGTAAAATGGCTCTCGATAATTTCGTAGCGCAGCAAACGATTGTGAAAATGGAAGATAGTCTTCAGATTTTGGCGAAGATGAATCCGAAAGCATTGGATGATAAAATTGATGCAGTAATTGAAGAACAGGAAAAACGTAGGCTGGAAGAAGAAAAGAAGCGGAAGGAAATTATTGCGAATGCAATGAATCAGACGAACTCGAACGGATCTATTCCTTCGCTGGCTACATCCAATGATCGTCGTTGGGAATTGTATGATCCCGCAATGATTAACCAGGGAAAAATTGAATTCCTGCGAATTTGGGGAAGTCGTGTCCTGGAAGATGACTGGCGAAGAAGTTCGAAACAAAATAAAGCACTGGCTGCTACCAATACACTTGATTCTACCTCTGTCGGTACTGCTGCGCCGGTTGAAATGGCAATGACGAAAGAAAATCCGATTTGGCAGGCAAAACACGAAGCACTTAAAAAGAATATACCTCTTACCGATTCCAGTTTTGCATCGTCGCAAAAACGCAAAGAAGATGCTCTTTATAATCTTGGGAAAATTTATCGTTTTGATTTGAAAGAATCGGATCGTGCCATTGCTGCTTTTAATCGTGTTTTGGGAGAATATCCGCAAACGCAATACCGCGAAGAAATATTTTACCTGATGTATCTGACGCTTGCTGAGGATGATAAAAACAGAGATGTTTGGAAAGATAAATTAATGTCCGAGTTTCCTAATTCTACTTATGCGAGACTCATCAATAAGTCTGCAAGTGACGGAAGTGCCGGCGATAGGAATAATCCGGTGAAAGCATATGAAAGCGCCTACAAGTTATATGCAGACGGAAATTATAGCAAAGCACTTGAAGACATCGAAGCAGATTTGCCTGCTTATAAAGGAAGTATGCTGGAAGATAAATTTGCGTTGCTCCGTGTTTTTTTAGTCGGGAAAATCCGCGGGAGAGAGGCCTATCTGCAAGCGATTAATGAATTTGTTCGTTTGTATCCAAACAGTCAGTATTTGCCGCGACTGAAAGAAATGCAGGAATTACGCGAAATTTCGGTAGGGAAAAGATAATTCATGGAAATTGTATCTTTGTCGATCTGAATGATCCGTTTTCATACGATTCACCAATAAAATACCCCCAAATATGATTGAATTGCAGCCAGGGAAATACCGTCGCAGCATTGTCCGTGTTTATCGGTTTGCCGCAATTGGCCTGGGTCTTTTTATATTTTACATTGTCGCTGTCAGTCTGAATATTTTCTGGCTATTCGGCGGCATGCCTGATCTTAAAACCCTTGAAAATCCTAAAAGTGAACTTGCCTCCGAATTGATATCCGAAGATGGAAAATCACTTGGAAAATATTTTTTTGAAAACCGCACGCCAATCGAATTCGATCAGATTTCTCCTAATTTGATCGAAGCACTTGTTGCCACAGAAGATGCACGTTTTGTAAATCATTCGGGTATCGATCCACGTAGTTTGGCACGTGTTTTCAAAGGTGTTGTTTCTGGAAATTCAAGTTCAGGAGGTGGTAGTACATTGACGCAGCAGGTTGCAAAAAATCTTTTTGAAACCCGTTCTGAGAAATATGAAGGATTATTGGGTAAAATTCCTCTGATCAGAACCGTGATCGCCAAGACCAAAGAATGGATTCTTTCTGTCGTTTTAGAGCGGAAGTATACCAAACGGGAGATTATGATGATGTATCTTAATACCGTTTCGTTTGGTAACAATACCTATGGAATCAAGGTTGCTTCCAAAACCTATTTTGATAAAGATGCCTGGGATCTATCCGTGAGCGAAGCGGCGTTGTTAGTCGGAATGCTTCAAAATCCTACCTTATACAATCCATTAAGATTTCCAACAAATGCTTTAAACCGAAGGAATACGGTTTTGGCGCAAATGGTAAAATATAATTATTTACCTGTCAACAAATTCGAAGTTCTGAAAGACAAATCGCTGGGGATGAAGTTCAATGTGGATGGGCATAATACAGGTCTGGCTCCATATTTCCGGGAATCGATGCGCGGTTATCTGAAGGCCTGGGTAAAAAGATATAATGAAGAGAACGGAATGGATCTTGATTTATATACCAGCGGGCTTCGGATTTATACAACGATCGATTCACGTATGCAACGTTATCAGGAAGATGCACTGAACGAGCATATGCGCACGCAACAGAAATTATTTGATGCACACTGGAAAGACAGAAATCCGTGGGCCACTCCGGATGGAAAGGAAATTCCCGGATTTATAGAAAAGGCGGTTCGGGCACTTCCTTATTTCAATGTCTTGAAAAAAGAAGTGGGCGAGAAAGAAGCTTGGAAAGTAATGCGGAGACCTTACAAGATGAAAGTTTTTTCTTACGATGGCGAGAAGGAAATGGTGATGAGCCCGATCGATTCACTGCGTTATTACAAGCGTTTTTTACATGCGGGAATGATGTCGATGGATCCAAGAAACGGGCAGATCAAAGCCTGGGTTGGCGGGGTTAATTTCAAATATTTCAAATACGATCACGTAAAACAGGGAGCTCGTCAGCCTGGTTCGACGTTTAAACCTTTTGTTTACCTTTCTGCTTTGGATAAAAGCTTTTTGACGCCTTGCAGCCGGATTATGGATGCACCGGTTCATTTTGGTTTATCTGATGGCGTTCCCGGTGGCTGGACACCACACAACTCGGGGAACAAATTCTCCTACCGTCCGCTTTCTCTACGACAGGCACTTGGAAAATCGGTCAACTCAGTGAGCGCAAATATCATCAAAATGGTGAAACCTAACACAGTTGTTGAATATGCTCATAAACTCGGTATAACAAGTCCGCTGAATCCTAAACCCTCACTTTGTCTGGGGATCAGCTCGGTCACGGTTTTCGAAATGGTGAATGCATATTGTGCGTTTGCCAATGGTGGGCACAGAACCGAAGCAATGACAATTTTGAGGATTGAGGACCGTTATGGTAATGTTTTGCAACAATTCTATCAAAAGCAAAATCAGGAATTGAGCGAGAATATGGCATATAGCATGTTGTATTTGATGCGTGGAGCAGTAGAAGATGGTGGTGGTACAGCAAGTCGTTTGAGAACGTACGGCGTGACAGAAGGAAATGAAATCGCGGCGAAGACGGGTACCTCACAAAATTATTCGGATGGCTGGTTCATGGGTATGACACAACATTTGGTATCCGGAATCTGGGTTGGCGGAGAGGATATGTCGATACATTTCCGGACGATGCAACTGGGGCAAGGCGGACACGTTGCCATGCCGGCATGGGGTTTGTATATGAAAAAAGTATATGATGACCCAACTTTGGTCCAATACAGGAAAGGACCCTTTAATAAACCTGAAAATTTTGTCATGGATTGTGGAGGCGTCCCTTCGGATAGCGCCGATACCTACATTCCGCCCTCGCGCTCTGATGATGAAGGAGCTTTGTTTTAATTCAATAACCAAGGAAATTTTTTATTTATGATTGAACTGCAGCCAGGGAAATACCGCCGCAGCATTATCCGCGTGTGGTTAGGTACCGCAATAGTCCTGGGGCTATTTATCCTGTATATTGTTGCCGTTAGCTTTAATTTTTTCTGGCTTTTCGGAGGTATGCCGGATTTGATAACGCTTGAAAATCCTAAAAGTGAACTTGCGTCGGAATTGCTTTCAGAAGATGGAAAATCACTTGGAAAATATTTTTTCGAAAATCGCACCCCTGTTGAATTTGACCAGATTTCTAAAAATGTGACGGACGCTTTGGTAGCTACCGAGGATGCACGTTTCATAAACCATTCCGGTATTGACCCACGCAGTATGCTTCGGGTGGCAAAGGGCATTTTATTAATCAATTCAAGCTCGGGAGGTGGAAGTACGTTAACGCAGCAGGTTGCGAAAAATTTATTTGAAACCCGTTCAGAAAAGTACGAAGGGTTTTTAGGTAAAATTCCGTTTGTCAGAACTGTAATCGCCAAAACCAAAGAATGGATTCTTTCCGTGACTTTGGAGCGTAAGTATACCAAGCGGGAAATTATGATGATGTATCTGAATACCGTTTCATTTGGAAATAATTCGTTCGGGATCAAAGTGGCGTCTAAAACTTATTTTGATAAAGAGCCATCAGATCTGGATGTGCACGAAGCAGCTTTGCTTGTGGGGATGCTTCAGAATCCTACACTTTATAACCCCCTGAGATTTCCAACAAACGCGCTTAACCGTAGAAATACTGTTCTCGGACAGATGAAAAAATACGATTATCTGGCAGAAGATCAGTTTGAGAGTAACAAAGAGAAACCTTTGGGCTTGAAGTTTACGATAGACGGTCATAATACAGGACCAGCACCTTATTTCCGCGAGTCAATGCGGGGATATATGCGCGCCTGGGTAAAACGGTATAATGAAGATAACGGAACAGATTATGACCTGTATACAAGCGGACTTCGTATTTACACCACCATTGATTCCCGCCTGCAGAAATACCAGGAAGAAGCGCTGAATGAGCATATGCAAAAACAGCAAAAACTATTTGATGCGCACTGGAAAGGAAGAAATCCATGGGCTGATGAAAATGGCAAAGAAATTCCCGGATTTATAGAAAAAGCGGTAAGAGCACTTCCTTACTTCAACGTTTTAAAGAGAGAAGTTGGAGAAGAAGAAGCCTGGAAAGTGATGCGCAGGCCTTATAAGATGAAGGTTTTTTCGTATGAGGGAGAAAAGGAAATGACAATGAGTCCCATGGATTCGATTCGTTACTACAAAAGATTTTTGCACGCGGGTATGATGTCGATGGATCCTCGAAGTGGTGAGATCAAGGCTTGGGTAGGCGGAGTGAATTTCAAATATTTCAAATATGACCACGTCAAACAGGGTGCGCGTCAGCCTGGTTCTACTTTTAAGCCTTTTGTTTATCTGGCTGCCTTGGATAAAAATTTTCTGACTCCGTGCGATAAAATTGTGGATGCACCGGTTGAGGCAAATGAATATAATCCAAAAAATTCAAACGGCTCTTATACCGGCCAGGCTTTGACATTACGTCAGGCTCTGGGAAAATCAGTTAAC
>Ga0247817_10000186_pt1 | contig 39837 bp, 71 predicted proteins | sample UWRJL212509R1_FD_178010 | JGI IMG/M metagenome (GOLD analysis project Ga0247817, IMG submission 178010) | Plant litter microbial communities from Arlington Agricultural Research Station in Wisconsin, United States - UWRJ-L212-509R-1 | ecosystem: Environmental > Terrestrial > Plant litter >... | reverse complement strand
TATATTAAAAAAGCCCCAAAACGGGGCGGGGGGGGGTTAGTTTATTGCTTCTGCTTTTTTAAGCTCCAATCCTTTAGCCGTTAGCTTATTGCTAAGCATTTCGCTTTTAAGTTTTGGTAAATAAGACCTACTAATACGCCTACCAATAGCCTGTACATTATCTAGATTATCTAGATTATCTATATCCTGTATTAAGGCTTGATAAATCCTCTCTTGGTCTTCTTTCTTTTCTTCAAAATTAGCTTGTTCATCAATTATACTATCAGGGTCTAAAGCGTCATTATCAGCTATTAGGAATAATCCCTCAAGCCCTTTTTTTCTAGCGTAAGTACTAGCCATGCCTGTTAGCATTTCTACTTGCACACCTTTTTTAATTTGTGCTTCACGGCTTAAACCATAACCGCTAATGGTTTGATCCATACTATCAATATTTACTAGAATTAAATTAGCTTTAATATAAAAACGATTGCCTTTTTCGTTTATCTCATTATTATCTTTAATTTCTTTGAAATCCATTTCTCCTATAGCAATAACTTCATCGCTAAACGTAAGATTTAATCTATATTCTATCAATAAAGATTTTAAACCGCTTAAAATTCCCTCAATTGTTCTATATTTAGACTTGAATTGACCGTTAGTTAAATCTTTTTTGGATTGTAATTTAGCTTGAACTAGGGTTAATTTTTCGTAGATGTTCATTTTTTTAACATCATCTATACTATGACTAACTTTACTTTCTTTTATTTTTGTTTCTTTTTCTTGGCTCATTTTATACCTTTAATAATTTTGATACTTGACTGCGAACTGCTTGCTCAACTTCATATGCATTTTTTTCTATTTTGGCGATAACTTCTTCATTCCTATTTACTCTAATAATTTTTAATTGTAAATGTTCGGGAAAATCAGGATTATAGCTAACAAAATCCCAGTATTTACGATTACTTACCCACATACAGCCTTGAACCTGTGCGATGTATTCGCTTGGCATAGTTTCAGACTTTAAATACTCAAGATGTTTTTTAGGCTCAGGGCATTTTATTTCAATACCGCCATTGTCGTTAATTAAACCGTCAGGACTACAACCTATGTAATAATCCTCTATTTGAATTAAGCCTACGCTATCAACTCTATTAAAGGTTTTTTGTTCGTATGCTATTTTAGCTAATGGTTCACGTTCAACACCTTGCTTCATTGAAAAACTTTGTCCAAAGTCTAATTTTTTATTGATTAAAATTTCAGCGGTTAAAGCCTCAATCAAAGTTAATTTACACTGGCTTTCTTGTCCGCCTTTACCGTTTTTAATGATGTCTGAGAACTTAGAGGCGGTAACCATGCCTACACGTAAGTTAAACCATTCTATACTACCTTGCTCTACCTGATGTATTATTATATTATGCATATTACTCCTTAAGCACAAAGCTCATTAAAATATTCAAAGCTAGTCATTTGGTGTATATGGTCTGTGTTTTCCATATATAAATCCCAAATATAATCAAAGTGGGTTTGCTCGAATTTGATTAAAGCATCATCTTTGGTTAATTGACGCTCAAAGTCGTTTACAACTAAATCATGATTTAGGCTTAGTTCTAAATTCAAGCCCCAAACTGCTTGTTCCTCGCCATACCATTCTGTGTTTAAATGTAATGATTTTGTATCGATATTGAATAGATGTGTAATCATTTGTGCAAATGTAGGCATAAATGCTCCTTGCCTTAAAATTAAATTAAGGCTATAATTTTGTTTCTAGATTAATAGCTAGTTACGTTTGTCTGTCCTCGCTATTTACGGAATAGGCTATTTTGCGATAGCCTATTTTTATTTGTAGTAAAGCTTGCCAACGCCTTTAAGCATTGCATGCATTTTATCGCTGGCAGTTTCTCTAACATTAATATCACTATCATTTAGTAGATTAGTTAAGATTGCTAGAGTAGTGTTTTTGTGATGTATAACGCCAATTCTTATGTATGGGTCGGCGTTTCTGCTTAGTTCATGCAGTTGTTTGTTGTTCAAGCTTTCATCTTTTAGAATTTCCTGATACATACAACGGTTTGTTATTGTTGCTTTTAACTCTTTGAGCTTTCTTTTAAAGAATCTCATTGTTTACCCTCCATTTGTTTAGCAGTTTCTTGCACCTTGTCGTTTTGCTTAGTGATTAAGCGGATAAATTCAAATTTGTTCATGGCTTACCCTTTCAAATTTACCTGTAGAGTTCCATAACTTAGTATGGGCTTTAAAGTAGATATACTGCGGGTTTCTAGTTCTGCCTGTAGCTTGGCATTTATTGCGGAACTGTTTATACATATATGCTCCTTAATCTTGCAAATCTAGTTCTTGGGCTTCTATTGCCCATTTTTGGTATATATCTGGTAATACACCTAAATAAACAGGCGGTAAATTAGCTTCTTTATCCCATACATTTAATTGGTCTGCTGTAGCATCTAAAATTAAATAATCATCTACCCCAATAATCCAGTGCTTACAATTTTTTAAATTAATAGAACACAAGCTAAATTTATGCTTTGAAAATTCTAAAGCTAGCAATCCTTGTAGCGGTGCTGAAATCATATAGCACCAGTTATTACTTTTTCTATCCTCTAACATACCCTCTCTAAACTCTAAAGCCCATTGCTTTATTTCGTCTAATTCTTTTATTTCCTCAGGCTTTAAAAAACTTGGATACATATTATCTCCTTATTATTTTATATACAATTTAAAAACAAAAGCAAAACAATTTTATTCATTTTGCTTTTTTGGTACGGTTATTTTATTTCTTCGCTCCACATATGGTTTTTTTCTGCATCTAACCCTCTTTCTTGCATAAAATTTTTATTTTCCTCTCTTATTTCTTCAAGAGTATCAGCCTCAAAAATTACATTATCTTCATATCCATTTATTGTAAAATGTGATTTTACTTTCATACTTCCCTCACTCAAAAACAAACACACACCATTGCGTGCTTGTGCTTGAATGCTGGCGAACCAGCTGTAAACTAAGATAGTTCAAAGTTTTGTAAATCTCTTATGCATTTAAATGCATTCCAAATATTCTCATAGGCTTGTCTATCTTGCCTATTTCCCAAATGGTTTTGCAAATTATCTTTTTCAAATATATCTAACAATTCTGCTAGAACGTCTTTAGCAGGCAATAATTGTTTAATTTTTTCATTAATAGAATTGCTTAGTATTTCTTTTTCCATGATGTTTTCCTTTATTTAAAAACCTGTAAACTACAATTAATTTACATGTGCTTAAATAAGCAAAAATCTAACTAAAAGGATTATTTTATGGTAACTTTTAGCTAGCAAAAACTTTATGTTTTTTGATAAATTGTTAAAGAACGTTTTCTATATTTATATGATATACCCTATCACAATATAAGTCAATACTTTATTGTAAAATATATATAAATGTTGTATACTTGCATTAAATAACAATAGGGCATTGCACAATGCAAAGAGAATACCGAGTTAGTGAGGAAAAAATTATTAAAATATTTGACTTGCTAAAATCAGATAATGGAGCGTCAAAAGAAACTATTGCTAAAATTTTAAGCATAGGAGTAGCTACTGTTTTTAGAGCCGTAAAAGAGTTAGAACGTAGAAAGTGGATAAAGGAAAAATCAAGAATTGGTATTGTGGTGCAATATCAGATTACGAAAAAGGATTAATATGTTCATTCTAGGAATATCTTTAGGCATATTAATTGGTGTTATTATTTGTTATATTCCAAATATAGAGTTATTTAATAATGATAATACCAATGATACAAAAATAATTGATATTTTAAAGACCGATATTGAAATGCAAAGACATATGTTCGAGTGGCAACAAAAACAAGATGAGCCAAAGCGTGAGGCATGTCTTAATAGTTTAGATAAAATTAGAAAGGATTAAAATGTTACTAATATTTGGCGTGAATTTACTGATAGCACTGGTTGCGATTGGAAGTCTATTAGGCGTTGCATTATTAGCTGGCTGGGTATTTTCTAAGTTTGATAATGGGCTTTTAGGCTTAATATCAGTTTTTGGAATATTTGCTATTTTTTTAGCTGGTTTTGTAACAATTTGTCAATATTTGGATAAATAAAGAATAACCCACATTGTGGGTTTGCTGGTTTATTCTTTAGTGCAAATAACTTGGTTATTTTCTACATCAATCTTTTTTATCTTATAAACTATATCATTGATTTTAAGCTTTGTTGGTATTTCACCATAAGTAGAACGTAAGAGGCTTTCCGCCCCTCCACTAGATAGTTTAATGATAAATTCATCACTCATCTTTAAATCCCTATTTCATCTAGCAATAATTTATCAATGCATTTAGTAACAAATGCGATAGCCTTTTCTTCGGTTATACTATTAAAAATTATATCGATTGTCGATTCATCATATACGCCCATAACACTATGTATCATAGCATTCTCACGCTCAAAAATTATAGAAACGCCTAATTCATCGTTAGAATTATTTTTCAATACTAAAATTTGACCGCATTTTACATCATTAAATATTTTTGCAAACATTATTTTACTTCCTTTAAAAATTTATCAATATCTATTCTAAATAGACGTAATGCTTCGCTTTCATTTTTATAACTGACTTCATGAATAATTTTTTTATTCAGCGAGCCGTCATATTCGCCATTAATATTTTTAGTTATTTGTAACTTATATCCATAATGTTCTCCCGCTAAACATAAATAAAAGAAAAAGTCTTTATTTTTAAACGTAATGCCATATTCATTTCTGTGTATTTGCTCTATATTATCCATTACAGCCCTTTAAATATTCATCTAAGTATTTTTGGCAACAATCTATACATTCTTGCCCAGTATCAAATACACCTATTTTTTTATGCCCTTTATTATCAGCAAGGCTATTTACTGTATAGCCAGTTTCAGCATTATAAAATATAATAAAACTTACGTTTACTTTAGTTTTACCATAAGAATGGCAGGTAGTGCTGGTATTATCCCATTCTATCCAATTTTCAGGCTTCAACGCTAAACTAGCCTCTTTGGTTAAAAGACCTTGTGCGTCGGCTATTTTTAATATTTCTAAATAAAGCTCTGTATATGTTATATTTCTATGTTTAAAATCGCTAATAATATCTTTTAATTGATTAAATTGTTCTTGCGTTAGTTCAGGTATTTTGTTCACGGGCTTTCCTTTCTAATTTTCTTTGTGCTTTGGTTTTATGCTCTACTTTTGAATAGTCTTTTTTAGTTTTTATAAATTTGCTTAAATCTATAGTAGATAATCCCATAGCTAATAATGGTAGTAATGCACTAGCTTTTTTGTTCATTTTTACCCTTAGCTTGCTTGTACCATTATCTACTGCCTCAATATATGCTTTTTCATAAACTTGTTGATTTTCTTTAGATATTTCATTTGCAAGAAAATCAGCTAAATTAGATAGAAATCCATTCTGTTTATTTTGTGTCATTTCCTACCCCTAAATTTATTTTTAATTAAGCTATAAACTAACCCAGTTATTGAAATAGCGATTAGGATATAGCCTAGTTTGTTTAGTAAGTTAAGCATTAATTTTGCTTGCTGTTTGTTGTTGTCCAATACTCTTTACCATCACAAATATACTTATATTTAGTCTCAAAGAGTTTTCTAATTAAATTGTATTCAGTTTTACTTTCATTGGTTTGTACACATTTAGCCTTATACAGATTTTCGTATTCACTTTCATTTGAACACCCAGCCAATAAAATAAACATTACAAATAATATTTTTTTCATTAATACCCCGCCTTTATCATGTTTTTCAAATTATTTTCTGCTACAATCGAGCCTATGCCGTCATGTTCCTGTTTAGGTTTCTTTAAAGCAGGCGGTGCTTTCTTTGCCTGCCAGCTAAAAGGATTATTAGGCGTTTTAACATGCTTTTTAGGCTCATGGTAAGCATTTTGTACTAATTGTAATGGATTGGCTTTCCTACCGCAATTTTTATCATCAGCGTTATATTTGCAGTAGTAAGCTAAGTTCTCTTGATTAAGGTAGTTTTGTTGTTGGCTATAGCTGTTATTGTAATTTACTCTTAGATGTTCAACATCACGCATTGCGTACATATCAGCCTTGCCGTCTGTGAAGCTATTTTCTGCCGATTTATAGTAAGTTTTGAGTTTTGACCTAACTTCTTTTAAAATTGCTTGAGACTCATTCGGTTTTAATATCTGCCCATTGTCTACCTTATTATCAACGGTATTAACACGCTTATCAAATGTAGCAGTTGCTATCACACAGAATATTGCTATACCGCTAAAGCCTGCTATGACTGCCGTATTGAGTATTGTGGTTGCTTTGCTTGGTGCTTTTACGTAGGTATCTACGCTTGAATGAATTTGTTTTGACATTTTACTTTTACCTTTCCAGTGGTTTTTAATTAAAAAAAGTGACGCTGGAAACAATGAAGTAAAACATTGTGAATAATTAAATATTCCGTCACTTTCTTTTATAAGTATATCACGAAATATTAACAATCTCTACTTTTTAACGCTTCCAGACGTTTTAATTATATTAGCAAAAAGCTTAAAACATTGCAAGCGTTTGTTTTTCAAATACAACTAATTAGACTTCTCGCCAGTCAATTTATCAATCTGTTGTTCAGCAGTAGCTATATACCTTTCCATTTCAGCAATGGTCTTTTTTTGTTCATCATTAGGATTATTATTGGTTTTGGCATTAATCCTATCGATTACAAATTTACATGATTGAATTACATTGTGAGATTTTACAATCGTGTCGATTACGAAATCGTTTAAATCGTTGTTATTAGTCATTTTATACCCTTTTTATAAAAATTTTAATTATTATAATATATAATTATCTTTTATTTAATTAGGGTAAATCATGGGGAAAGCGAGTAGTTTAAAACAGAATATTAAAAGAATGAAAAATGTAATACAAAAATCAATGGAGCAACTAGAAAATCGTACTCAAAAAATTATTTTTATGCATTTTATGGAGAAGTTCAGTAATCATAAAAAAGGACAGACTTCTATAAGTACAAGTATTTACGATTTACACGAACATCTAAAATTAAATGAGATTAATATTTCGCCATTAGAAATTGACAAAGAAGTACAAATTGTAATTAAGCATATTTCCAATTTCAAAGATAAAAATCCTGAATTATATAAGTAGTTTTTTACGTGTGCAGGGATAAAAAGTCTCTGTAAATTTGTACTCATTGTCTGTAAATTTGTACTCATTGTCTGTAAATTTGTACTCATTGTCTGTAAATTTGTACCTATAGGTATAGTCAAATACCGCATAAACAAACAATGTAGCCTTTCTTAACCATAAGAAACTATTATAAACCATAACAAACAAGAGACATTAAACAAAATCTCGATTAATTGAACATACAGGCGACCAATAAACATGTTTTTGTTTGTTTGTTTTTTTAGATAAAAAGAGTTTAAGAAAGTACTAACAAGCTATTGATTTTATTTCTAACTAGGAATATAATTTTAGAGATGCATTAAGAATTGTTTGTTTCTAGACAAAGAAAAAGCCAACAGGAAAGATTGGCTTTTATATAAGAAATGAACATCTGTGCATACGAGAGCTTAACCACCTATGCACAGGGAAAATTATAAATGCAAAAGACAAAAATATCAAGTTCGGATAAATACCAATTTACAAAAGAATGTAGCCAAAACGCTACGTTAATCAAAAATCAATTTACAAAAATATCATTTGAGAATAAATTAAAGTCTAGCCAAATAGAGGTTAGCTATGTCTGATAATTCATTGTTTATACTAAGAAAGCCAAATTTCATTATTGAAAGAAGCCAAAATTTAGACCTAATAGAACACAAGTTTTATAATATTTTTTTGCTTGAATTACAAAAAATAAAGTGGAATAACAATATTGTTAAAGTGCCTTTAGTAAGTTTATTTGAGGTAATTGGTTCAGGTATCCAACAAAGCCAAAGCCTTATAAAAAAGTCCATAAATGGCTTACAGACTAAAAGCATTGAGTTTATAAAAACAAATTTGCTAGCAAATTCAAAAGAAAGTTGTTTTATAGCGTCATTTGAAGTCATAGATGACTATGTGGAAATAGAATTTTCTATAAAACTTATGGACGCTTTAAATTTAGATAAAGAAAAAAATCTATCTAACGGATTTACTAAGAATAATTTATTGATAACATCTAGGTTTAAGAGCAAGCATACATGTGCTGTTTACGAATATATAGCTATGCTTTATTGTCAAATGGAGTATGCCAAAAATAAACAAAAAAGACCGCAAAAACAGATTAATATTACAGTAGAAAAGTATAGAGAAATTACAAATACTGTAGATAAATACTCATCATTTCAAAACCTTTATAAGCGTTCAATCAAAGTAGTGGAGCAAGAAATAAATAATTCTGCTGATTTTGATGTAAAAATAGAGTTAGTAAAATATAAAAATACTATCCAATCTATAAATTTTTATTTAGTTAAAGAAAAAGAATGTAAAAATATTGTTCAAAAAATATCTGATATACAGGACAATAATAGTTATGAAATAATAAAAACAATAGATAATTCTTACCCTAAACCAATACAAACAATATTAGGCTGGGGTTATAAAAACAAGGATTTATTGCTTGAGTATTGGGATAGTTCAGATATTAACCGCAGGCAACAAATTTTAGATAATATGAATGAAACGATTAAAAATAAACCAGAATCAAATGGTGCTTACTTTACAAGTTTAATGAAAAAAAATGCAAACTATAAAGGTTTTTTAGAGGTTCAAAATACAATAAAAGATGAAATAATATTGCCGGTAGAACAAGTGCTTGAGCCAAAAACACAAGACCCGAAAGCCTCTTACATTTATCAAAACGATAAATATGCTGGAATACACAAAAATAATTGTGAAAATTCTTTAGGGCAAAAATACCAAACAGCCCAAGAATATAGTGAGTCTACTAAGCCAACAGAGGAAGATAAGGCTAATTTTGAGAGTCTAAAAGAGCAAGTAAAAAATAGATGGGAGGTATTGGCAGAAAATGAAAAAATTGATGTTTTAAATTCACTAGCTAAAGGTGAGAATATGCCTAAAAGTATAATTACTTTGGCTAAACAGGCAATTGAACATAAAAAATTAGATTTTAATTATTTAAGTTCCAATGTACAATTTTTTGGATTTTTCAGCAATAGAGTAAATGTAAAAACAGATAAATTGAAAGAGGTTTGTACAAATTCCTTACTCCAAAACCCCAATAAAGCCGCCGCAAAGCCCATGCTTGAACTAATAGAGGGCGGATTAAGGGATTTGAACTGTGGTACTTGGACGGGGGAATTGGCTTTATGAATACCTATCATCAAAAATTAGTTAAAAAAATGGGTTTACTAAGCAAAATATTACTAATTTATTTATATAGCCACTGCTTAAAAAGAAATATTTTATTTTTCAATGCCGTAAGTTTTCAAAAGTTTTGTTATGAGCTAGGAATGACAAAAATTGGCTTTCCAAAAATTGAAAACTCTTTAAAAGAATGTAAAAATTTATTAAGGGGGTTTGCATGAATCAAATAGAACTATGCAAGTATTTCATAGAGCATTGCACGCTTGATTTACCTAGAGAGCAGGTTAGACTATATTTAAAACAGTTAGAGGCAGAAAATGGATAATAAATTTATGGATAAAGTAGCTAAGGAGCTTGAGTATAATAAGCCTTTACAACAGCCTAAAAATCCTTGCCAGCAGTGTCAAAAACTAAAAGAGGGTAAATCATGCCAACCAAGTACGAATTGATGACTGAATATGTCTTTAATAAGGTTCGTATAAAAGAGTGTCAAGGGTTTGCAAAAGATGAAGCTAGAAACCTAGAGGAGCGAAATTTTAGTATTTTAAAAGAGTTGGAGGTTATAAAACAAGAGTAAAAGTTAGTATATTAAGCCAGCCAAGTTTAATTTTTTAACAATCTAAGACTTGAAATTTTATAAGGTAGCTTGGCTGGTTTTATGTATTGATATTTAGTATAATTTAATAGATGCGTTATGAAGTATAATGACTGCTAGGAATAGACTAGCACCTAAAATAAAAACGGTTTTCCCTTTTTAGAGCCGTTTTTATTGTGGGTTTTTATAAATATTACTATTTTTATGGAGTGGCCCACAGCTATGTGTAAGTATTCAAAAGGTATAAGAGATAACTAAATCAGAACGTAAAGGTTGTGATTATTGCTAGGTTCAATTCCTAGCCTTACACATCAAAAATTTTAAAGGTAAAATATGTCAGAAAATAAAGAATTGAGTTTAGGCGAAAAGATAGTAGGTATTAAATTTAACCCTAGCGAATTATCAAGTGTTGATAAAATTAAACGTACTTTTGCTGATATTATTGACAGTCTAAATTATGGTACTGCTACCTATGAGACGGAAGTAATTAAAAATTTTGCTATTCAACAATGTTTGATAGCACAAATGGCAGTTGTAAAATGCTTAACGTTTGATTTTCCTCCAATACAAAAAGAAAGCGAGTAAATATGAGTGAAGTTGAACAGTTAGGAACACCAATTACAGCAGGAGCAATAGGGCTTAATACTAAAAAAGTTAATACTGAATTGGTAGAGCTAATAAAACAGGCTATCAAAGATAATATAGCCAGTGCCTCAAACAACGTACCTGAACTGCTACATTGCCATGCGGAATATTTAAATGCATTAGTTAGTGCCTATAGAACATTTAATTAATGACTAAGTACGCCAAAAAAGTAGACGCTAACCAAGCCTCAATTGTTAAAGTATTTAGACAAATGGGGTTTAGTGTCCAACATCTACATACAATGGCATCAGGGTGTCCAGATTTAATGATTGGTAAGGCTGGCGTAAACTACCTTGTAGAGATAAAAGACGGTTCTAAACCGCCCAGCAAGTCAAAGTTAAATGAATTGCAAGAGAAATGGTTTAGGGAATGGAACGGACAAGCTATAGTGATAAAATCGATTGATGAAGCGGTTAATTTTTGTAATAATTTAAGTAAGTAAGTTTTTAAGGAATAGTTTATGCCAAGTTATATGATGTCAGGTGCATTACCAGTACCACAAATTCATGATTATTATAGCCATGAACATATACATGAAAAATCTAGTTTAAAGAGTAAATGTTCAGGACTTTTTGATAGATATTCAGATAAGTATAATGCATTGATTAAATTTAAAAACCATAATATAGAGTTAATAGCTTCAAACGATGATTTAGCACTAAGTTACGCATTAGTTGCTAGTTGCTATACCTATGTTCAGGATAAAAACTATAATATATCTTCATTAGAAAAAACTAATTTAACAGATAGATTTAGAGGGCATAGAAATAAATTTAATGGATTTTTTAGCATTACTAAGTTTAAGATTTGAAGTGGTGACAAATTGTCACTAGTTGAAGTGTACGCAAAACGCTAAAACGTGTACATATTTATATAGACATGTACACATAATTCTATTTTATGACTATGTAAAACTGTGAACTATGCGTTTTGTGCATAATTCAAGATGTAATTTAAAAATACAACAATTTATTTATTTAAATAGAACTTTATTAATAGCTAATTTAAACTTTAAGTACTATAACTACTAGAGATAAACTATGTCACATGCTCCAAATTCTTTTAATACAGTTCCGCCTATTCTATTTACTACATCTTATTATCAAGTAAATACAGCATTTACAGGAGCTACTCTTGGCGATATATTTGTAAGGATAAATTTTATATCCACTTTAAATGGCGGAGGCGGTGCAGAAGTTGACCCATTCTTTCAGTGTTGGCAGAATCATAATACAGGTCAAGTGTTTGATATTGGAGCTATTTCCTTGAGCAACTTAACATTTGTTAGTGCTGGAAGTAATGGCAGTGTGGATATAATCAATGCAGTAAATAAAGTTAGCAGTAGTTTAAGCACTTTAAATAATAGTACAAATGTATTAATTAGTAATGTCAGTAATAATTTAAGCAGTATTATTAATTTAAATACTTTAAATAATACGGGTATAAGTTCTATTAGTAACGCTATTAGCTCTAGCAATGCTTTATTAGGTCAAGTCAGTAGTGGTATAGCGGGAATAGGAACGCCAACAGCAGGCAATACCTATCTAAGTCAAATAAGTAATACACTTGGCACGGCTTTTGCAACAGCTCAATTAAATGTTGAGGCTATCGCTATTAATGGTAATAAAACATATAGTAATGTTAAATCTGCTGTAATTGTTGCACAGCCTGTATTATTGATTACCACATTAAATACATCATCAGTGCAAATTAATTCTGTACCTTACTCAATTAATAATCCAATAGTTGTACCTATCCCGCCCAACTCTAAATTAAACAATAATTTAGTGATTACAAATAATAATATACCCATATCTATTATATATACAACTTAAACACTTGCATTTAGTCATAATTTAAGTATAATTTAATTAATATTAATTATTTATTAAATATGACTAAAAGTAAGGCTGTAAAAGCTCTTAAAGATAAACAAGAGCCTGAAATTAAAGAGAAAAAGAAATACAATTACACTGTAAAAACAGGTAGACCTACCGAATACAATCCAGTTAGACACCCTAAAATAATCATGGTAATGGCTTCTAAGGGTTCAACAGAGGCAGAAATAGCAGAAGCACTGGGGATAAGTGGCGGTAGGTTTAATGATTGGAAGAAAAAACATTTAGAAGTTTCGGAAGCGCTGACTTTTAATATCGATGTTTTGAATAGTGAAATTGAGGGTACGGCTTGGCAAGAAGCCAACGGATACCATATTAAAGAGCCTACTTATGACATTGAGGGCAACCAAACTGGGTATCAAGACAAATGGATAAAACCCAACACAGTAATACTTAAATTGTTATTGGCGCATAGACTAAATATTCGTGAAATTCCTTTACCTGATAATGATAAATCAAATAAATCCAATATCCCCGTTGAAATTCAAGAAAACGACAATAAGCTTTAATGCAAATTCAAGATGTACCGTTTAAGCCAAAGGCAGTATTAACCGCAAAACAGATAGAGGCTCAACAAATATTTGTTTCAGACTCTACATATATAATGGCATTCGGAGGCTCTAGGTCTGCTAAAACCACATTAATAGTTAGAAATATAGTAGTGCGCGCTATTTTAGCCCCTAAAAGCCGTCATGTTATTTTAAGATTACGATTTAATCACGTTAAAGAAAGTATAGTATTAGATACTTTTCCTAAAGTAATGTCTTTATTTTTTCCCAGCGTTGAATATAACATAAACAAAACAGATTATTATGCAACTTTACCAAACGGTAGTGAAATTTGGTTCGGTGGCTTAGATGATAAGCAACGCGTAGAAAAAATACTTGGTAAAGAATTTTGTACTATTTTTTTAAATGAGTGTTCGCAAATTTCATGGGAAAGCGTCGAGATTGTAAAAACAAGGCTCGCACAAAAAGTTTATAAAGTAATTAATGGTAAACAAGCAGGATTACTTAAAAATCGCATGTATTTTGACTGCAACCCTCCAAATAATGCACATTGGACATATAAGTTATTTATTAAAAAACAACACCCAGTTAATAAAGAGCAAGTATTAGAGCAAGATGATTACGCCTCTATACTCATGAATCCAGCCGACAATTTAGAAAATTTAGACGAGAATTATATTAAAACTTTAGAGGGACTAAGCGGACACAATAAGCAACGCTTCTTATTCGGACAATTTGCAGACGCTAACCCTGATGCAATGTTTAATTATGATAATATTGATGCATGGCGATGTGTAAACGACCAAGTGCCACAGTTAATTAGAATAATTGTAGGAGTAGACCCAAGCGGAGCAGATGAAAATAGTGTTGGTGCTGATGATATAGGAATTGCTGTTGTTGGATTAGGTAAGGACGGTAATTTATACGTTCTTGAAGATTGTACAGTCAATGGCAGTCCAGCGGTTTGGGGTAGCGTTGCTACTACGGCATTTGATAGACATCAAGCTGACTGCATTGTAGGCGAAATTAATTACGGCGGGGCAATGGTTAAACAAACAATACAAGTAGCAAGGCCAAGAACGCCATTTCAAGCAGTAACCGCAAGTCGAGGTAAGCACGTTAGAGCCGAGCCAATTAGTTCACTATATGAGCTTGGCAAGGTTCGACATGTTGGGTACTTTACTAAGCTTGAAGATGAATTGTGTGCATTTACTAGGTATGGCTACATTGGTAGCGGTTCGCCAAATAGAGCCGATGCTTTAATATGGGCGATTAGTAGCTTAATGCCTCAAGCAACCAACAAAAAAGAACCTGTAATCGTAAGACCTGTACCAATTGTCAACCATTTTAATAGATAAATAAAAAATACTATTCTTTTTTTACAAATGTGCTAAAATGTACTTAAATGTATGGAAATGTAACAATGAGTGATGATATAGAGCAAAGCGATAGTAATTTAGATGATATATTTAACACTGCACGTAAGCAATTTACTGTGGCTGTATCATCATGCCAAGAAGAGCGGGAAAACTGCCTATCTGACAGACGTTTTGTTAGTGTAAAAGGTGCGCAATGGGAGGGTTGGTTAAGTCAACAGTTCGCCAATCGCCCTAAATTAGAAATAAATAAGATACAAATTTCATGCATGAAAATTATCAATGAGTATTTTAACAATACAATTGATACTACATTTATTCCACGTGATAGCAACGATAAGCTAGCAGATGCCTGTACTTCAATAATGCGGGCTGATGAAAACGATAGCAATGCTCCTGAAAGCTTTGATAATGCTTTATGGGAGGGTGTAACGGGCGGTATGGGAGGCTGGCGTTTAACTACTCAATACTTAGATGATGAGGACGAAGATGACGAAGCACAACGAATAGTATTTGAACCTATTGTTGATGCTGATAAATCTATCTTTTTTAGTCATTCAGTACGAGCTGATAAAAGCGATGCTAAAGCTTGCATGGTCGTAAATAAAATGGCTAGAGATGAGTATATAGAAGAGTTTGACGATGACCCAGCAAATTGGGGCGAAAATGCTATAACAGTTCCTAATTGGGATTGGGCAGATGATGACACTGTTACAGTAGTTGAATATTATGTAAAAGAAGAAGCAAAAGACACAGTATTCTTTTATCAAGGCTTAGCGGGTGAACAAGATATTAAAAAACTTTATAAATCAGACTACAAAGAAAAAACAGATTTAAATAAATACAAAAAAGAATTAAAGCAGTTAGGCTATAAAGAAATCAAGAAAAAAGATATTAAAAAAACTAAGGTACATAAATACTTATTAGGTGGTAGCTCTATTCTTGAAGATTGCGGATATGTTGCTGGTAAATCTATTCCTATTATTCCATATTTTGGCAAGCGTTGCTATATTGACGGAATAGAAAGAATAGAGGGGCATGTTAGATTAGCTAGAGATGCACAGGTAATTAAAAATGTAGAGATTAGTAAGTTAGTTGATATTGCTAGTTATAGTTCTATTGAAAAACCTATTCTTACACCTCAACAAATAGCAGGGCATGAGGAGATGTGGGCGAATGACAATGTAACAAATAATCCATATTTATTAATCAATCAAGAGTTAGATATAAACGGCAATCCAATGCCAGCCGTTCCACTTTCATATACCAAACCGCCAAGCATTTCGCCAGCAATGGCAGGATTAATGCAAGTTAGCGAACAGGATATGCAGGATATACTGGGCAACCCTGAACAAGCTAATGAAGTGCAATCTAATACTAGCGGTTTAGCTATAGAGTTACAACAATCTAGGTTAGATATGATGACATATAACTATATGTCAAATATGGCTAAAGCACGTAAACGAACTGCTGAAATATGGCTTGAAATGGCAAAAGAAATATATGTTCAAGAGGGTAGAAAACTTAAGAGTATGGATAAAGAGGGCAATATTGCTTACTTTACACTTAATGAACCATATGTAAATGATGACTTAGCTATATTACGTAATGATATATCAACCGCAAAATTAGATGTTAAAGTAATTATTGGTGCAACAAGCGATAGCAAGCGAGGTGCTACTGTTAGAGCCTTAAGCCAAATGTTGCCAATGATAGCAGACCCTACTACACAGCAAGTAGTAAGCAACTTAATTCTAATGAATATGCAGGGCGAGGGCTTAGAAGAGGCACGCAAATACTTTAGAAAAACATTAGTAAAAATGCAGGTTATAGAGCCTAATGAGGAAGAGCAGGAGTTATTACAAAATCAACAGCCTGAACCACAAGCACAATATTTGCAATCTGAAACCGAGAAAAATATAATACAAGCACAAAAAACATTAGCAGATATTGATAAAACAAAAGCAGATACTGCTAAAACAATATCTGATATAGATAACAGTAATATAAACACACAAATAAGCGTTGTAGATACTGTATTACAGCATTTACAGCAACAACAATCAACCGCAAATGCCGAGCAAATTCCAGCAAATGCACAACAACCGCCAGCCGTGGCATTACAATAACGAGGACTATATGACAATAGAAAATCAAGAGCAAGAAATGCAAGAGTTTGAAACTGAAAATACTGAGCTTGAGAATGAGCAAGAAGCGGAGGCAGAAACTGAACAAGAGGAAGCCGAAGAAGAAAGCGAAGAACAAGAACAGGAAAATTCAGAAGAAAAGAAAAGCCTTTTAAAGGATTTTAGAAAGCGTGAGCGTGAGAAAGATAAAAGGATTAGAGAGTTAGAGGCGAAGTTAAGCAAAGATAATCCAACTGATGAAAATCTTGAGCTACCAACTAAGCCAAAACTAGCGGAATTTGATTACGATGATGACGCTTACGAAAAAGCACTTGATAATTGGCATAGTCAAAAACATAAAATAGAAAGTGTTAAGCAAACACAGCAACAGCAGTTAGACCAGCAAAAGGCGGAGTTTAATAATAAATTGCAGGTTTACAATGAAAATATACCCAAATTAAATGTAGATAGGGCAAAATTTAATGAGGCTGAAACCGTTGCAAAAGAGGTATTTAACCTTGAACAGTTGAATATGGTGCTTTTATATGCTGATAATCCAACGAAATTAATTTATGCATTAGGTCGTGATGAAGATGTAGCCGAAGAATTGGCAAGCATTACCGACAAAGCTAAGTTTCTAGTTGCAATTGCTAAACACGAGGAAAAAATAAAAATGAAAACAACAAAAACAGTACCGCCAGCAGAACGTAAAGTAAATGCTAGTCCAAATGTTAAGGCAGTAAGTGCAGATAAGAAATTAGAGCAGTTACGTGCTAAAGCAGAACAGACAGGCAATTATACAGAACTGTTTGCGTACAAAAAAACATTAAAAGGTAAATAACTATGTCAAATAGTTTTAGTAAAGAGGAAATTGTAGCGTTTGAGGATATTTTAGAAAAGTTTAACGACCAGTTAGTCCTTTCAAAATTAGTTAAAAAATATAACATGCCTGATGTACAGGCGGAACGTGCAAATAATACAATATGGCGACCAATGCCGTATATTGCACAGTCGCATGACGGTACAGATGCTACCGCCAACTTTGATGATGCTACACAGCTATCTGTGCCATCAACTTTAGGTTATCAAAAACACAGCACGGCAGTTTTAAGTGCTACAGAGCTTAGAGACCAAATGCAAGAAGGGCGTTTAGGTGAAGCAGCTGCGGAAAAATTGGCTAGTGATATTAATTTGGCAGTAACTGCGGTAATTTGTAATCAATCTACTTTAGTAGTAAAGCGTACTGTTGCAGCGACTGGCTTTGATGATGTGGCACTCGCTAATACAATCATGAATGAGCAGGGCATTCAATCTTTAGGTAGAAAACTAGCCCTAAACAGCCGAGATTATGCAGGCATGGCTAGCAATTTAGGTGCAAGAACTTTAGATAATAGCAAATCTTTAACTGCTTATGAAGAAAGTTTTATTGGTAGAGTTTCTAAATTTGACACGTATTTATTAGATTACAGTACAAGATTATTAGCAGCGGCTGGAGTTACTGTAACAATTAATGGTTCTAACCAATACTACACGCCAGTTGCGATGACTACAGCAGCCACTGGCGAAACATCACTAAAAGACAACCGCTATCAAAATATTGTTTTGGGCGTGTCTAGTGGTACAGTAAGGGTGGGCGACGCATTTACTATTGCAGGTGTTAATGCAGTGCATCATATTACCAAGCAAGATACAGGACAGTTAAAAACATTCCGTATTATAGCTCAAGTTTCAGGTGCTACTGGTGGAGCAGGAACTTACACAATAAGCCCTCCTATTATTAGTGGACAAGGCGGAACAGATGCGGAATTAGCGTACCAAAATGTTACAGCAACACCAGCAACAACTGCGGTGGTTACATTCTTAAATACTGCTGCAACACAAGTTAACCCATTTTGGTTAGATAAAAGCATTGAATTATTGCCGGGCAGATATGCTATTCCAATGGAGGCAGGTGCAGCGGTTAAGACTGGTATGACAGACAATGGTATAGAATTAACTATGCAGAAGTTTTACGATATTAATACAATGAAAACTAAATATCGCTGGGACACTTTTTTTGGTGTAGTTAATTTACAGCCTGAAATGTCGGGTATCATTTTATTTAACCAAGTTTAAGGATTTTATCATGGCATTTTTAGCACGTTTAGGCACAGTAGATATTAGTTTAACTGCTGGACAATCTTTGGTTATTGGTTCGTTTTGTGGCGGAGATACTAAGGTTTATATAATAACTTCGCCGTCTCCAAGTGGTACGCAAGGGCAACAATTAGCCTTAACTACTACTATTAGTGGTGGTTCGGTTTATACCACATATGCAGTAGCAACTAATTTACGTATTGAAGCCAGCAATGCTGGAGATATTGAGTATGATTTTGGTACACAACCAACTTTAACCGCTAGACCTTATGCAGTAGCAACAGGCTTAACCGCATTGGCTGGTGGCGGGCAAACTGGAGCAACAAAACTAACAGGAAATATTAATCGTATTACTACAGTTGCAACTGCTGCGGATAGTGCATTATTACCAGCTGGAACGGTTGGCAAGCGAGTATCTGTATATAATGCTACAGCTAACAGCACTACAATATACCCACAAACAGGCGAAAGTATAGGAACTGGGGCAGCGAATGCAGGTTTTGCAGTTGCGGCCGCAAAAGGTTGCGTATTTGAATGTGTTGCAACTGGCTTATGGAATGTGGCTTTAGGTGCTTAAAAAGGATATTATTATGCAAAATGCAACAATGCTTTATAAATTAGGTGGCGTACATAAACATTACGAGCCTAGAATTGGATATATTGATTATGATTATATTATAGTTGATGAAAGCGAAGTATCTAGTTATGTAGCTGAGGGCTGGGGTTTAAATCCAACACAAATGTATTTAGACAGTAAAAAGCCTAAAGAGGTAATTATACATGCACCACTAGAGGTTGAGACGAATAAGCAATCTACCAAGAACAAAGCAAAAGAAGTAAGCGAAGATAACCTATGAGTTGGACTAAAAAGCAGTTAATCGATTATGCTTTTAATGAGCTTGGGCTTAGTAGTTATACATATGACATGATGCCCGAGCAGTTTGAGATAGCATTAAATAAACTTGATGCTATGATTGCTTTATGGAATAGCACAGGTATTAATATTGGCTATAATTTATCTGATATTAATACTAATGATATTAACCAAAATAGTGGAGTTCCTGATTTTATGAATGAAGCAATCTACTTAAATTTAGCTATAAGGCTAGCCCCTAGCTTTGGTAAAATGGTAATGCCTGAAACTAAAATAAATGCTAGGCAGGCTTATAACCAAGCCTTAAACAAACTTGTTAAACCTGTACCAATGCAAAGAGATTATTTTACTCCTGCAGGGGCTGGTAATAGGCATTATGGCAATAATAATCTATTTTTACCTAACCCAGTTGATGGCTTAGAGATTTCTAATTCAACCAATTTAACTATAGAAAAATCATGACAACAATTAACCAATTAGCTAGTGTTGATACTCTAAGCACAGCAGACCAATTATTGCTTTATAGTACCGCCAACGGCGATGAACGGCGAACAAGTTTAAATAGTCTACTTACATTTATTAATGAAAATGCATCGCCTAGCAATTTAAATACTAAGCAATATGCAAGTCCAGCAACTGGATTTAGTATACAAATTGGTTTAATTGGTACTGTTCAAAGCTATTCAGATAATATATGGCTGATAATTACACCAGCTGGAACTTTAGCATCTGGCACGCTTGTATTGCCTCCTGTAGCTTTTTTAGTAGACCAGCAAGAATTTTTAGTAAACAGCACTCAAACCATAACAGCCTTAAGTTTTACATTAAACGGTGTAACTGCTGGTGTGGGTTTGCCAACTACAATATTAGCTAATGGGGTATTTAGATTAAGATACGACCAGCAAACTAATAATATTTATAGGATTTAATTATGAGTGGATTACGTAGAGTTCCTGTACTAACCAGCGGAGTAATAAGTACTGCTAGTGGTGCAGGAAGTTATATAGCCGTATTTGTTGATGGTTACTCATCATGTAGTATTGAAATGGTAAGCAATAGTGCTAGTGCATTGGCTGTTATATTTGAGGTTTCAAATGATGCAGGACAAGACGAAACAGGAGCTTGGGACGGCACTAGCGGAAATTGGAAAACTTTATCAGTTCAACGCTCGAATGGTGCGACTGTTGAAAGTACATTAACAATTAATGCCGATGTTGCGTATGCTTGGGTTACAACTTTAGGCTATCGCTGGTTTAGAGTTAGATGTACATCAGTTACAAGCGGTTCTACAACATGGTATATTAAACCGCAATATGAACCCATATCATATTTACCAGCAACTACTACTACAGCAACCGCTACAATTACAGGCGGTCAAGCTGCACATGATGCGGCGGTTTCAGGCAATCCTGTAAGAGTATCAGGTAGGGCGAAAACATCGAATTATACAGCGGTAGCGGATAACGACACTGCGGATTTAGTTACTAGCACTGTGGGTGCTTTAATAATGAAATCTTATTCTATACCTGAGTTAGATTGGTCGTATGTATCTGCCAGCGGAGGAATAGCAAATACTACTACAGCAGTAACGATTAAGGCGGCGGCAGGTGCAGGCATAAGAAATTACATTACAGCATTGCAGTTAGCCAGCGATACTTTAGGCGGAACTACCGAAATTGTCATAAGAGACGGGGCGGGCGGAACTGTTATTTGGCGTATGAAACTACAAATAACACCTTTATCAATAACTAATATAACTTTACCCTCGCCAATTAAAAGCACTGCTAACACATTACTTGAGGTAGCACTTTTGACGGCTGTAACTGGTGGTGTATTTGTAAATGCACAAGGCTACACTGCACCATAATGACACAAATATTAATCCTTAAAGGCATTTATACCGATTCTAACGCTGATTTTAGAACTGCTTACCCTATTAATCTAATACCTGTAGCTATGGAGGCAGGATTAGGAGCAAGCACGGCTAATAATTTAAGTAATGGTTATTTACGCCAAGCTTATGGAATAGTAGAGGGCGGTACGCACGAGTATGGAAGTTGTAGAGGTTTAACTGTATGGGATAATGTCCTATATGGTGTTTTTGGCTCTAATTTTGTAAGGATAAATGCAGATTTTACCTTTACTTTGCTTGGAGATGTGGGCGGAGGATTAACAGCTAGATTTACTTATGGTGTGGATAGGCTGGCAATTAATTCAGGAAGTAGGGTATATTATTATGATACATTTACCTTAACACAGCTTACAGACACGGATTTAGGTTCAATTAGGGATACTGTTTGGGTAGACGGTTATTTTATGTTCACAGACGGACAGTATTTAATAGTTACAGATTTAAACGACCCATACGCTATTAATCCCTTGAAATACGGAAGTAGTGAGGCAGACCCCGACCCTATTTATAGGTTAATCAAAATTAGAAATGAAATAAGTGCAGTAAACAGATACACAATTGAAACTTTTGACAATGTGGGAGGGGATTTATTCCCATTTGCACGCATTGAGGGTGCGCAAATTCAAAAAGGTGCTTTAGGTTTAAACTGTGTATGTTTTTTCAAGGAAGCTATCGCCTTTATTGGTAGCGGTAAAAATGAAACGCCAAGTATATATTTAGCTAGTAATGGACAAGCCGTGATGATAGCTACTGAGGGCATTAATCAAATTATTAAAAGCTATCCTGATACTCAATTATCAGATGTTCAGTTAGAGCAAAAAATAGACGGCAACCAAGAGTTTTTATTAGTGCATTTGCCTGATAGAACATTAGTATTTGATGCATACGCTAGTAAAATATTTGGTGTATTTACTTGGCATATATTACAAAGCGGACTTAATGCTACAGGCAAATATCTAGCTAACAATTTTACATATATATATGATAAATGGCTTTGCATACATAAAACCGAAGAAAGAATTGGCTATTTAGTTAGTAATATTAGTTCACATTGGGGCAACGATTGTCGTTGGGAATTTAGCACGGGTATTACATATAATGCTAGTACAGGCGTAATATTCCATGAACTAGAACTATTATGTTTAACTGGGCGTGTTGCGAACAATACTAAACCAGTTATTTGGACTAGCTACAGTAATGACGGTTTGAATTGGAGTTTAGAAAAAACGGCAGTAGTAGGGCAAATAGGCGATACTATACGTAAAGTAGCATGGCTACAGCAAGGATATATGAAGCGTTGGCGGATTCAAAAGTTTAGAGGTAATAGCGATGCTTTTATATCAGTGGCAAGACTAGAGGCAAGGTTAGAGGCATTAAATGTCTAATTTACCAAATACAATCCCACGTAATTTATTAGCAGAAGTATTTAATAATAATGCTAGAATGATTAAGGCTTTTGAGGATTTGATAAAGCAAGTTAATACAGAAATACCAGCAGATTTTGAAAGCGTGCAAGCTTTAACGGATAGCTTTACTGCGAGTATTACAGCTTTACAAGTAAGTGTAGCCGATATAAATGCAGATTTAGCAGTAGTTCAAAGTAATATTACTACAATTCAAGGCAATATAACTAGCATTCAAGCGGTTTTAGCAACATTAGGCACAATGTCAACACAAGATGCTAATTCCGTAGCAATAACAGGCGGAACTGCTATAATAGATACATTAACAATACATAATGCGGACTTTATCAGTACAGATATAAGCTTAAATGATTATAGCGGTGTTAGTATTGGTACTTTGACTAATGCTCCAAGTGCTGGAAACCCTACTAAGTGGGTAAAAATAAATGATAATGGTACAGATAGATTTTTAGCTTTATTTTAGGCAAATAATGAACAATGATATTTTAAAAGAACAATTAACTCTTTTAGAGCTTCCACAAGATGCTATGGTTTGGCTTATTTCTCTTTATGATGTCATACAAAGCTTTGATGATGTAAAAGATAATGGCAAATTAGAAGATAAACAACTTTATGAGCTAATATTTAGCTCAATGGTTGCTATGCCTACTAATACATTTTATTTAGCTAATATTGTAGCATTATCACATTTAGTTAATTTGCAGATATTAAAATGGATAGCAAGTAATAATTTAGAACAGGTTAACCAAGCTAATACGCATAGTTTTATGTGGCGAGCGGGATATTTTGATATAGTTTTACATGTAGTTTTTTTATGTAAAGGTTTTAATTTTGCAAAAGAAAATGCACATTTAGTTTTATCTATTTATGGCGAAAAATTAGAGGATTATTTAAAGGAGTTCGAATTATGCCCGATATTGGTACAGGAATAGGTGCTGCTTTAAGTATTGGCAGTTCGATATTTAAAGATGATGGAACAGAAAGTGCAGTAAGTGCAGGAAATCAAGGCATAAATAATGCTATGGCTAGCAACCGTAAAAGTTTAGCTGATATTGAAGCTATGTTTAAGCCATATATGCAGGCAGGAACTGGAGCATTAACAGGACAGCAAAATATACTAGGCTTAAACGGTAATAATGCACAGCAAAATAGCTTAAATAGCATTCAAAGTTCGCCTATATTTCAAGGTTTAATGGCTCAAGGCGAAGATAGCATATTGCAAAATGCAAGTGCAACAGGAGGCTTACGTGGCGGAAATACACAAAAAGCATTAAGCCAGTTTAGCCCTAATTTACTAAATACATTATTACAGCAAAAATTACAGGGCTTACAAGGCTTAACTAATTTAGGCTTTAATGCAAGCGGTGCAAATGCAAATGCCGTGCAAAACTTTGGCGGAATTAATGCAGATTTATTAGTAGGTCAAGGTCGATTAAATGCAGGCGGAGCAGTATCTCAAGCCAACAATCAAGGCGGATTACTTAATTCTATAGGTCAAGGCGTAGGTAATATCTTTGGCGGAGGCGGTGGAATGGGTGGAAGTGCTGGTAATGCAGGCTCAATATTTGGGGCTGGCATAGGCAGTAGTCCAATGGGAACTTTTGGTGCTGATTTAGCTTTTGGATTATTTTAAGGATAAACTATGGAATATACACCAATTAATTTAGGTATTAATACTGCTAATCCAATTGACGGATATTTGCAGGGTATACAGGATAGGGCAAAGCTTGATTTATCAAAGGCACAGACTAACCAAGCTAATGCACAAACCGAAGCATATCAACAAAAATCTATAGCGGATAATTTAAAAGCACAAGCGGAAGCTCAACAACAAGCACAAAACCAAGCATTGATACAAAAATTAGTTAGTCCTACCGCAACATTAGATGATTATAAGCAATTCGCTTTAATTAATCCAAGTAATCCTAATGCTCAAAAAATATGGGAAACCAAAGATAAAGACCAAAAACTAGCAATAGTACAACCAGCATCACAAATAGGCGTAGCTTTAAAGGCTGGGAATACTCAATTAGCTTTAGATACTGTAAATAATAGTATTGAAGCATTTACTAATTCAGGCGATACGCAAAACGCTGGGGTGCTTGGAGTTTTAAAAAAGACTATTGAGGAACACCCCGATTTAGCTTTGGCAGGTGTATTAAATTCTCTTATGCAGATAGACGGAGGCGATAAGATAGTAGGGCAAATTTTAGGTAAGCCCCAAACAGATATTGCACAAACCGAAGCACAGATTAACCAAGCGAATGCTACAACCGCAAAAACAAAAGCAGATACTGTAGGGCAAAATATATCTAATTTATACGCTCCACAAAAAACAGCATTAGACTTACAAAATACACAAAGCACTATAAATAAAAACACGGCTGATATTGCTAATACAGAAAGTGAAATACAAAAAAGAGCAAATGAAATAAATAGCCCATTTGCTAATAATCCTACAACAATGAAAGCGGTTAATAGCTATGTTGAAAATGGACAGCAGGCACAAACTACAATATCAAAAGTAGATAATATACTGGCAGGCATTCCTCAATTAAGACAAGGCGGATTATGGACAAAAGGTGTAAGTGCAATAAAAAGCGGTTTAGGTTTAGGCGGAGAAATTGAGGATATTAAACGCCAAATAGCATCATTTAAAAATGATTATTTAATTGCTACAAAGTTAGATAGCACATCAACTAATCAAGATGTTGCTAGGCAATTAAAGGGTAGTATTGATGAAAATTCATCACCCGAACAAATAGAAAAATATTTTATCGCTGCTAGAAAAGGTTTAGAATTAAAGGCAGAATTGGAGCAACAAAAAGCAGATTGGACAAGTCAAGTAGGTAGTTTAGGCACAGCCAATAGACCTGTAGAAATTAACGGAGTAGTTATTCCAAAAGGTACAACCTTTAAGCAATATATTACACATGCACCAACTAATAATATACAATCTTTAATAAATAAATATGCCAACTAATAACAGCCCATTCTCATGGCAAAACGGCGTAGATACAAGCCAATCTAAGGTAGCCTTAAATTTACAGGGCTTGCCTCCCAATCCCTTTAGCAATCAAATAGGCAATAATTTAGCTATTGCAAATACTCCAATAGCGAGCAGCAATGTAAATATGCCTGTAAACAAGCCATTTATGCCCGAGCTAGAGCCTAAGCAAGAAACGCAATCAATTTCTGTAAGTTCTGATGTTAATAGTAAATTATTTAATGCTTATATTAATGGGCAGATGACACCGCAAGACGCTTTAGCTTTTGAGCAAGGAGTACAAGAGGGAAGTATAAAATTACCATATACTAATAATAGTCAACCACAGCAGACAAGCAATAATTTTAGCTTAATAAGTGAAGCACAAGCCCAAGAAGTACAAAAGCCAATATTTAACAATAAAGGCGGTCAAGAATTGCCTTTGAGTGTAGCAACGGCATATAGCAATGGAACTATGGAGGCAGGCGATAAAGAGCAGTTAACTCAAGCTCTAAAAGCAGGGCAAGTAAAATTGCCTCAAGGCTTTACTATTGCAGATAATTCAGATAAAAATGATAGAATGCAGGCTCAAGGCGAGGAGAAAATAAACTCTAAAGTATTTAAAAATGATATTCAAGATTATATAAATGCTCCTGAATTTAATAAAATAGCCAATTCAACAGATATAAATTCAAGTAATATTAATACTATTAAGGGGTTTTTTGGCTCAATTTTAGCTAGTGATATTGATGAAAAAGTAAAGATACTTGAAAATAATTTTCCTGATATTAAATTTACTAAAACCAAAGACGGTTCGGCATTTTTTCAATCGCCGACAGACGGTAAATATTACGGGATAAACAAAGGTAAAGTAGAGATAGGAGATATAGCAGGGGGGGCTTTAAAAGCCGTGCCATATGCTTTACTAGCTCCTGAAAGTATAGCGGGCGGAATAGCTTTAGGTGCAGGGGCGGAAGGTGCTAATCAAGCAGTAAAAAAAGCAACAGGCGGTAATTTTGATACTGGAGATGTAGCACAAAGTGCAGTTTTAGGCGGGGTATTAAGCCCTCAAGCTTTAGGCGTTGTAGGTAAAGGTATAAAAGCAGTAGGCAATAAAGTAGGGATTGGTAAGTCTGAAAAAGTAGCACAAAGTGCAGTGAATGAAGCGTCTAATATTGCTAATACAGCAGAAAATACAACTAAAGGCGATGCTAATCCTATAATTGATTTAATTCAAAAGGCTAGTAACGGCGATAAAAAAGCATTAGAGAAATTACAAGAAACAGCAAGAGCCAATCCTGATGTTTTAGAAGCCTCAAAAAGATTAGGATTAGATAATACTTTAACGCCTGAATTTTTAAGTGCTAATCCACAGTTTACAGAAATATCTCAAGCTATTAAAAACAAGGGCAGTCAAGGCTATCAGATTGAAAAAGAAGCAATATCAGAAGTTAGAGATAGAGCGAATAAGATAATTGAGGACTTAGGCGGAAGCAAAGATTTTAGTACACTAAATGAAAGTGTTAAAAAAACAGCATTAGCAACAAGAGACGAATTAAAATCTCAAGAAAAATCTATTAGGGATAATATAGATAAAGCAATACCTGCTACAAGTAAAGCTAGTTTTGATAATACAAAAAACTTTATACAAACTAGAGCAGAAGAATTAGGAGGATTTAAAAACTTAAGCCCAGCAGAACAAACAGTATTAAGTAAAATTAATAATACTAAAAATGGCATAGTAAATACTACTGCAAATTATGCTTTGATTAATGATTTACGTACGAATTTAAATGCTAGTAAATATGGTAAAGCAACCGAAGCATTTAGTACTAATGGCAGTGATGTAGTTCGTGATAATTTAATTAATGCCTTAAGACGTGACCAAGTAGCTCATATTAATAAAATTAATCCTGAATTAGTATCACAATTTGAACAGGCTCAAGGCTTAACTATTCAAAGAAAAGCATTAGAAGCTAGCAGTAAAGATTTATTTGGTAGAAACTTAGAGGGTAGCTTTACTAATAAATTAACTAGCTCAGTTACTAAATTAGCTAAAGGACAGCCTGAGGATTTTATAAAAATAATAAAATCTATTCCGCAAGAACAAAAACAAGAAGTTGTGGCTAGTAGTTTAGCTAAATCATTTACTAAAAAAGAAGTAGGCGGAGATTTAAGTTTTAAAAATTATATAGATTTTTACGAGGGTTTGCAAAAAAATAAAAGAAGTTATGCAGCCTTAATGAGTAATTTACCTAAAGAAGCAAGACAGCCATTAAAAGATTTATATACTGTATCTAAAAACATTGATAGGGCTTTAAATGCACGCTCTTATACAGGCTTAACAGCTGAAATTACAAAGCAGTTAAATAATGCTAGTTTTGTAAGTAGAATTGTAGATGCTGGTAAAAAAATAGCGACTGGTGCAATCGTTGGTAAAATTATTCCCAGCGGTTTGGGAGGAGGCATTGCAGGAGCGGTTACCTCTATTTTAAGTAAAGAAAAAGGCAATGCTATAGCTTTAGCAGATAAATTATTATCCAGTCCTGAATTTTTGCAAGGGATTAAAACTATTGGCAAAGGCGAGGCAGAAAAAGGCATTGAGCAAATAGCCAAGTCTAAAGCTTTTGATAAATTTGTAAAATCTAATGGTAAATTTAAAGAATTTAAAAAGACAGCAAAAACTGCTAAAGACATTCTTGCTAAAAAAATTAAATATGCTAGGCAACTAATTTTAGGCAGTAATGCCATAAATAACAATAATAAGGATAAACAATAATGGCAAGAAGTTTAGAAACACCGTTTTTAATATTTTATGATAATAACGGACTGCCATTAAATAATGGTAGAATTTGGTTTGGTGTTGCAAATACAAATGCTGAAACTAATCCTATAGTAGTATATTGGGATAAAGCAGGAACAATACCAGCAAGCCAGCCGATTAATACATTAAACGGCTTCCCCTCAAGAAATGGAATAATAGGCAAATTATATATAAATGTAGATAGTTATAGCTATACAATCCGTAATAAAAATAATGCAATAGTTAATGGCTCTTTGGAGGTTTTTAGCGATAATTTTGCACGTACAGGAGATACAGGAAGTGGTGCATTTACTTTTAACAGTACTAGCACATTTGGAACAGCTAATCAGCAATATCCCATTAAATTTATACATAGTAATGTATATAGTAATCTTGATCCATACGGTAGTGGTACTGTCTTATTTGATAATACAGGGCAGGATAATAACCAGCCTGTAGCATCATTTAGAAATAAGCGAGCTACTGGGACGCTTGGGAATGGGGCTTTAATAGTATGTCAAAATATAGGCGGTACAGGAATAACCACTACATCAGATTTTCAGTGTGATGTGGAGCTTATAAGTAATAATTCTTTAGTTAGTACATGGAATGGTAAATATGAGGTTCACACTACTTGCGGTAGAACCACAGGCGATGCACTTCATAGAGACGGATATATTGCATGGTGCCCACGCCGTAGCCCTTTAAGTCCAAGCGGTGCTAATACTGGCTTTGATGAGGGATTTTATTTTTTACCATTGTCTACTGTAGGACTGGGCTTATTTGAAACAGACGGGGCAGGCTTTCAAATGTCTGCAAAATACGATTATGGGGCAATTTCAAGAGGCGATATAATATCCTCTTTTAATGGTGCGAGGTTTAAAGCTGAGAGTACATTATTAGGTGGAGATGCATATTTAGATTTATTTAGTGGTAGTGCTGGGAACTTAACTATCGGCGGACATTATAGATGGATAGCCAGCGGGGCAGATAATCGCATATCTTTGCAAAACATGAGTGCTGGCGGAACTAAATCTATCGAAGTATTACAGGCAGATGCAAGTAATAGAGGTATTACAAGATTTTTAAATTATTTAGATGCTTCAAAAGCGGAGATTGGATTAGGAGATTCTACTTATAGACATTTAATTAAGGGCGAGACTGATAGCTTTGACTTTGATTCTGTAGGGGTTACAGATTTAACAACATCAGGAGTTTATAGGGTTCAGGTTAAGCAAACTATAAGAGTAGTCCCTCCGAATTTCCCTGCGGCAGGAACTACTAATATAACAGCTAGTGCGTCTAGGGTTTTTCTATATGGAACATTAACCCTAGCGTTAGCATCTGCACAAAATTATACAGTAAATTTACCGCCAACCCCTAAAAATACCCAAGAAGTTGAGGTATTATTTTTAGGTGTAACGCCAACATTTAGCATAAAAACCACTGACGGAAGCTTATTCCCTAATGGTACTAATACAATGGCATTTACCCCAGTTGATAATAGTTCTGTTATTGTAGAATATCAGGATACGGATAACATTTGGTTAATTAAAAAACTAGGCACTTAAAAATGAAAGATATACAAGAAATAGCTAATTATATAAATAGCGGAAGTATTATAAATATAAGCATAGAGCCATTTAATAAATCAGATAATCAAATTTATATTTTTTTTGATTTGCTAATTAATGGAATAGAATATAAAAATGATTTATATATAAAACAAATGCCTAGCTTAATTGATAAAATTGATACTTTATATACTAATTTATTAACATTAAGTTTTGAAAAAAAACTATTATTTATAAATAGACCTAATAAAAAACTAATGTTTAAATTTGATAGAAATGTAATAGACATTGATATAGAATTAATAGCTTTAACACATCATACCGCAACGATTGAAGCTTTAAATAGTGGTAAAAAAGCATATCGCAAGGCTTGGGGTAGTGATATGTATTTGCACAAAATAGGCAGTGAAATATATTTAAATTCTAATAATCAAGATTTGATATATAATTTTAATTCAGATGATGAAATCGCAACAGACTATAGGATAATATAATGCTAATTGAAAATACTAAAGATACTTTGATATATTTAAAAGATGTAAAAGATATTGAGTTTAAAAAAACTAGCGAAACAGTGCATAGTACAAACGTACAGTTTTTGTGCAAAAAAAATAATTTACCAGTTTTATGTGAGTTAATAATTTGGAGCAATCCAAAGAAAATAAGCACGGATAGTTTAATCGCAAAAACTGATAAAGATAAAATAATTATTGATGATAAATTTATTAAAATAATTGATAAAAATAATAAAACTTTAATCTTAGAATATTTTTTAAATGTGAATGATGAAATTGTACTACATTTAAATTACTAGGCTTTAATATATGCTATAATTTAAATGTAATTTAGTAGCCTTGCACTCCATAAGATTATTTGAGAGCCATGTGGCTTTAAGGAGCCTCTACAGAACAGTTTTTGGACTGCTGGTTTAATCTCTAAATTACATTTAATTAAAAATACAACACATCTTTACTTTTTTATAAACATTTACTACAATAAATTAATACAAAAGGTAGAAAGTAGGTGATTCCATAAAAAACTGTAGCGATATAGAAAATTCCTAAAATATTAATTATGATGTACACTTTAACCGCTGAAAATGCGGTTAATTTCATTTTAAAGCATCAAAATGTACAAACACATATCTAACATTAAAATAATGCAATACAAGCCATTTAAACACGTCGATTTTTTAGCAATTTGTGTCAAAATGTAATATAATGAATTATCAAATTAAATTAAATAAATATGAAAAAATTAGCAATGCGGACTTGCTTTTTACTTCTTTTAACTGGTTGCACTACTCTTGAAAAAGTAGCAACTATTCAAGATAATAAACTCCAAATATCACTATCTGATAAAATAATTCAAAACGTGTCTAAAGTTAAGGCACTGTATGATTTAGCTTTGATTGCTAGGGGGCTGATATGATGTATAAATGCAAACATACCCCGCAAGTTTATATATATAATGGAGCAGGCAATTCTAGTAACTGCAATTTCCCTGAATGGTTTGATGCAGATTGTTGTATTAAACATAATATATGTCTTGTAAATTTTGGCGAGACTAGCAAAAATACTTATTTGCAGGTAGACCATACAAAATATTTAGCGGGCAGTTACTTTGTTTTATTTTTAGGTAGGCTTCTTATTTATGAAAATAAAGATGCATTTTTCAAAGACTTTGAGGCGATAAGATAATGCCATACGACACTAACAACAATCCCTATTACGTAGCCAAAATACCTGATTTAAAACGCGTCACTGATGACATTCTAGTATTATGTACTGATTATAAATACAAGGATTTATACGGCATTGAGCGTACTATCGCACGTGGCTTTATTAATGACGGAGCTAGTAGACCAAAGCTTTTAGAGTTTTTTATACAAAAAGATAGCCTAAATAATAGTAAATTTATGGAGCATGATTACAATTATTGGCATCAATTTTGCACAAGAGCAGAAGCTGATAGATTGTTATTAATAGGCTTGTTACGCAATCCTAATAATCCTGTGGGCTGGTGCTATACTGTATATTATAACCTTAGATTATTTGGCTGGAAGTCTTGGAATGATAATACTAAGATAAAAAAGGCTATGGGTTTGCGTAATAGATACATGGCAGAAGCGGATATTGTAGAAATTGAAGCAAGGATTAAAATTGATGATGAATAATTTAACCCTAACCTATAAACTAAGTAAAGCTATATCAGTTTATGATGAAACTATACAAAGTTCTATAATTGCCTTTCAATCTTTATATAAAAGCCATAGTAAAGAAAATTTAAATATAGTTAGTGTTTTTCAAGGTGAAAATACTATAACAATTGAATTTAGTGGCAATAATACGGTAGAGTTTACTAAGTATTTGAATAGCCTATTAACGCCGTATGTTAAGCCAAAAGTTACGTTTTTGAATAGATTAAAACAGATTTTTAAGGGTAAATAATGAGATATTTTTTTGATACGGAATTTTTAGAAAATGGTAAAACTATTGATTTAATCAGTATAGGTATAGTTTGCGAAGACGGCAGGGAATTATATTTGCAAAATTCAGGTTTTAATTTCCATTCTGCTGATACGTGGCTTAAACAAAATGTTTTATCCAAATTAACAGAGTTTGATATAGAATCTGGTAGATTTACTGTAGAAAAATATAATACCGATATTTGGAAACAAAAACATGAAATAGCACACGAAGTTAATCAATTTATAACAGGCGATGATATAGAGTTATGGGGCGAATATTGTGCTTATGACTTTGTAGCATTATGCCAGTTATGGGGTAAGGCAATAGATAAGCCTAGTAATATACCTTGGTTAGCAAAAGATATACAGCAACTCATAACAGATAAGGCTATATTACCAGCATTGCCTACAAACGAAAATCCACATAATGCACTTGATGACGCTAAACATATATTTAATAAGTATAAATTTATTACTGAATTTAAAAGACTTGGAATAACAAAATAATGAACCTATCCGCACACTTCACACTAGCAGAATTTACCCGCTCAGAACGTGCGGAAAGATTAGGCTTGGATAATTCTATCCCTAAACACTTAATGCCAAATGCTTTTAAGCTAGCTGAAAGCATGGACAAGGTACGCATTATATTGCTTAATAATAAAATATTAATTAATAGTGGCTATAGAAACCCAGCGGTTAATAAATCAGTAGGCGGAAGTAGAACTAGCTACCATTTAAAAGCTTTAGCATGTGATTTCACTTGCCCTGATTTCGGTTCGCCTTATGAGGTATGCAGGGCTTTACAAGCTAGTAATTTAATTTATGACCAGCTTATTTATGAGGGTTCATGGGTACATTGGGGTTTAAATGAGCTAGATAAAAAGCCTAGAATGCAGGTAATGACAATGATGGTTGTTAATAAAAAAGTAGTTTATCCAAAAGGGATTATTTTAAAATAAAGGAAAAATATATGTTAAATGAAAAGCAACAAAAAGAATTAGAGGAATTAGCTAAACCATTAGTTAAGTTTTTAAACACTCTACACCCACATACGCATATTACTATAGACCATACCCATGTACAATTATGGGAAGGTGTAGTTGGCATAAAAATAGATGAGTATGTAAATGATTAAATTTGAAAAATAAATAATAAAATGTTATAATTTAACTATATCGTAGTCGTAGCGATTTAAAAATGTAAATTCGTACTTACATCTAAAAAATCTATGGGTAGGGGCATTCCTAGATGTCGTACGAACCTATCCGCCATATTTACTAGGAATAAATATATGCTAAATTCAAATGAATTAGTTATGATAACTAAAGATAATCAATTAAAAACATCTTCCATTAAGGTTTCAGAGGTTTTTGACAAAAGACATTCTGATGTTTTAAAAAGCATTGATGACATATTAAAAACTCTAAGTATAGATTTTAGTCAACGAAATTTTTCGCTTACATCTCACAAAATAAAAATGCCAAATGGTGGTTTTAGAAATGAAAGATTTTACCTTCTTACAAAAGACGGATTAATAATGTTAATTATGGGTTACACGGGCGAAAAAGCTATGAAATTTAAAGAGGCATATATTAATGCTTTTAATAACATGGCAAAAGAACTACAAACACGCCAAGCATTAAAATTAGAATACCCAGCCTATCAAGACGCAATTAAATATGCAATAGAAAATAGCGACAGTGCTAATTATAAGAAGTTTGGATTTACACAAGAAAATAATTTAATTTATGTAATTGCTTTAGGAATGAACGCAAAGAAATTTAGAGAAAAGCATAATTTAGAAGAAAGGCAATCAATCCGTCCATATATAACTTGCGAACAAGCCGAAGCTATAATTGAATTGCAGGCTATGAATGCTACATTTTTAAAAATAGGCATGGAATACGATGACCGCAAATTACAATTAAAAAAGTATTTTGACGCTAAATATAAAGCCAAACAACTGCACTAAGGAAAAGTAAATGTCAAATCTTGAAAAGCTCGATAATCAATACCATTTTAGGGATAAAGCGGAAAAAATCTTATGCTCAATTAAGCAAAATAGGCAAGATGATGTATTTTTAAATGAATTATATCAGTTTATGTCTACTCTCATAGAGTGTGACTCTCTTTATGCTGGCATTATCGTGTTTACAAATCCATTCGTTAAACACTGCAAATACAGCACTAAAACACAATATATATTGCAGTTGGGTGATATATTTGTTTCTATTTGGTATTCTATAGCAGACCCTGACCAAAGCCCAGATGTGTGTAATTATATTGATAATTATAAAATAATTGATGATTATTCTAATTTATATAAAGAATATAATATATTGTTAAGTAATATACTTGCTAACCTTGACATACCCTAGTATTTACCCTAAAATCAATGCACAAACTAGCTATATCGGACTATGGCTTTATTGTATCGCTATGTAGCCGTTGCTTTTTTGATGAAACATCAGAAAGCGTCCGAACGGCTACACCTATTAAGATTATGCAAAATACTAGACAAGCCAAGAAATCACAAAACATACTAGAGATAGATACTCTTGATTTTATAGATAAGATAGAGGAACGTCTCGACAAAAAATATAGAGAGCGTGATGATGATATTCGAGATTTGATTAAAGATGTGAGACTAGCGGTTGAAAGGGCGGAGGCTAAGGCTGATGCTTGGCGGGAAAAGAGGGATAAAGATTTAATCACTATCAAAAATACAGTTTATGAAGCACTAGAACGAGTAGAAAAAAAACAAGCTGAGATTGAAAAAAAACAAACTATAATGGATATACAGCTTAGCATAAATACCACTGATACATCAATTATAAAAAACGATTTAAAAAAGCTTGAGGGGCAGTTAAAGAATATTACTACTATAGAAGTATCAACTATAACTAAAATAGTTTGGGGCGGATTGACTGCTTTAGCTAGTGCAGGTTTAGCACTAGCGGTAACATGGCTTACTAAGAAATAACATCTACAAGACATAAAAAAAGCCCACAAAGTAGGCTATGATTAAAAGTAAGATTAGGGCTTCAATTATTGTCATTTTACCCCTCTAGGAAAAATTGCACCCCACGATTGCGGAACGATAGAATCGAATCTATTTTGATGGTTTAAGTTTTTAACAAACCTAGTTAAAACGCTAATAATGTAAGCTTCATTATTTTTGGTTAAATTCTCTAAAGCGTACCTCTCGTTTGTTTCTAAGCTATCAAGCCTAAGGTTGCATGTAGTAGATTCATCATGCCTTATCTTGATAAAGCTACCTCCTTTTACAAATTGGATTTGCTTTTCTCTATAAGTAAAACTAATCTCTCGGTTTTCTATTAACATTATTTGAGATGCGTGGTATGTTTTAGTCATATTTACCCCGCATTAAAACTATAAATTACAACACTACCAGCCTCTAAATCTTTGCTAGCCTCGCCAATGTATTTAACTTTTACTTGAGATATATTTTTTGCCCAAGTATGAAAATCAGAAAAATTACCCTCATCATCAGCATCATCACTATTAGGGTGTATTTCCTTAGCCCTTTCCTCATTTTCTGCTACAACAACTGCACTATCGTACGTATCATAATCATCATTTACATCTTGAGAGATTAAATATAATTTACTCATTCCCAGCCTCCTCTATTAGTTCTATTTCTTGTATAGAATTATTATTAATATTAAAACTTCCGTCTGCGATGTCCATTGCAAATGGAACAAAATTATTACTTTTAGGGAAAATATATCCGAATGCACCTAATTGAAATATTACTTTTACAATTCCTACGCCCTCAATTTTTACATCATCATTCAAATAAATTTCATTGCCGTTGCGGTCTTTGAGGCCGATGTAGGGTCTGACTTCAAACCTCCCAGCTTCTGATGTTTGCCCTATATATTTACCTTTAGCATTAATTTTAGGGTCTACAATCCAAGTATTTTTTATGTTATCCCATACTTTAAATTTAAATTTCATAATTCCGACTTTGACTATCAATGATTTTTTCGCCATGTTCTGAGCGATATATTTTTATGCCCCAAATATCTAAACTACATATACCATTTTGATTATGGAAACCAAATATTTTAGATGCACAATCCTCAATTAATGTACTATATTGGTCTGTAGGTAAAGTAATTGAGTTAATTACACTATATTTTTCAATAGCATATTCTCTTATGAGGCTCTCTAATTCTTGTAGTGTCATAATCAACCCCACACTATTTCTAGGCAGTCGCCAATGAGTTCCATATTAAACATCATGTTTACAGTGTACCCAGCTTGTTCTAATGGTTTTGATATATCTTTTTCAAACTTATATCTTTCTTTATCTCCTTGCCTCCTTAATGTTAAGCCATTAATGCCTATCTCATTTAATGGTATTCTACACCCTTTTTTACCTCTGTCATACTCATAAGCTACGGTTCTAAAAATCCATACTAGCCTAGATTGTGTATCTGTGGGTTTGTCTAATACTTTTAGTTGCTGTAGGTCGTCTTTGGTTATTATTAGGTCTTGTAAATCATCTTTTGTTTTTTCTACCATATCCTTAGAATTTTCATAGCCATAAAATTTTGCTCCATTATCAAGCATTCTTTCCGCTTCTTTACGTAAAATATTAGTTGTAGCTAATTGATTAGGTGTTCGATTTGGTATAGTTACCATTTTTGTGTTTTCGTTATTGAAAATATTTTCATTTATAAGTTCATGATATTTTTTATCATCAAAATTGTCATTTTCATCTAATATACCCAGCTCTTTAAATAAAGGTGTATTCTCCTTTATTGTGTTTTGTAAGTCATCGTAAGGCATAATCCATTCTCCTTGTGTTTGCGTAAACTCTAAAGCATTGCCGTTGCTGTTATCTATATTTTGCTTAGGGGTTTGAAGAAAGTTTTTTTCAAATTCCGTCATGCCTCCCCTATGATAGTTAAGCTCCATTCCGCTACGTCTTTTAAATCCCATGTCATCTTGAGGTATACGTACCTTTACTATTTCGCCGTTATCCTCTTGAATATTAAATATTTTTGTTTCCTGCCCTCTACAAACATCAGTAACCCCTCCGCCTATTTCGCATGGGTCTAAGTCTTTTGTTTCGTTAGTCATTTTGTGTATCCTTATTTATTAATTCCGCCCTTACTTTTTTGCTTTGTTCTAGCATGGCTTTGCCTAAGCTATAACAATAAGTTGATACGCCTTTAAATATCATGTCTTGAGGCTCGCCTTGCTTCATGCTTAAAGTTTTTAGTGCTTCTTTCATAGCCTCAATAGCTACTTTGTTGATGAAGTCCATGTCTTGGTTAATTTGCTCAGCTTTAATTTTATTTTGGAATTGCTCTATAATTTCCTCTTGAGCAGGTTTTTCAAATAATCCCCCAGTTTTTCCAACTAGCGGATATTCGCATTTTATATAGTTTTCGTTCATTCCTATATCCTTTAAATTAAAATCTAAATGTATTCTGCTTAAATATTCTTCGCATTCTTCTTTAAGAAGCTCTATATCACTTCCTACATCATACATCTGTGTAAATAATGGCGTGCTATCACCTTTATAGTAAGTGACAGCTTTGTCTGCTGTATTAATGCAAACTTTTACCATACGATTATAGTCGTAACATGTATGTTGTATTTTATTAAGGTCCGTATACCATGTAAACTTTGTCATTTCTCTACTCCTTTTCATCGCCGTTATAAATGCTTAAGCCGTGATATATATCTTTTTTGCACGCCTCACATTCTATTGTTTCTTGGTGTAGTATTTCAGTCCAGTAATTCATATGGTTGCAGTGCGGGCATTCTAGTTCTAACATTTAGTTACTCCTAAAAATCGTTTAATTTTTTGCCAAAGGGTTTGCTTTGGTTCTTTGTACTCCACTTCTATAATATTTTTTTCACGCTCTAATTTATCCAAATGTGCATCTATCGCTTCTTCGCACGCCTCCACTGTTGCAAAGTAGAACTGATGAAATGGATTTGAACTTACGCATTGCAGTGCATGATATGTAGCAGGCATTATTTGAAAATACGAACCGCCTTTAATAATTTTATAAATTGGCATGGGTTGCATGCCTCCTAAAAGCACATAATGCCATGTATAGTCATCAATTTTAATTATTGCCATTATTCCTTACCTTTCTCTACGCAAATTAACTTTGGCTTTACAAATTCTTTATAATCTACACTTAGCGTTTCATGTGCAACTTTTATTAAAGTATTCGTACACGCTACTTGGCTATTAAATTCAGATACTGGAACCATAGAATTTAAGTAAATCGCTATTAATATGAATTTCATCATCACTCCTTATAGTGGGCTGGTTGTTATTTAATTTTGTATTCTATATTTAATATCATTTTCTTTTAAAGAGTTTTCTATATTTTCTAGAAAATTTATTTTAATATCCATAAACCAAAACCTATTATTTGCGTCCCAAAAAAAGCCCAAGCCTTTAACTAAATCTTTTTTATCAAAGCCAGCTAAAGAAATTATCTTAACTGTTGGAATATTTTTATATTCTAAAATTTTGCTAAATTCATATTGACTTAATATATTTAGCATAGTTAATGTATCAGGCAAAGCCCTGTGTGCATTTAAGTTAGGGCATTTATGATAAAGAGATAATCTTTCTAAGTCTCTATTTTTCATAAAAGGAGGGTAATTAATATCTTTCATTGTGTCTATAATTTCTAAATGCTTATATTCCAAGCCTTGCATTTTGTCTAAAAATGAAATTTCAAATTCAGCATTATGTGCTATTAGATATTTAGCGTTTTTAAAACGCATGTTAATATGCGTAATCATTGCATTTTGCTCTATACCATAATTATTTAACATTAATTGATTTATTCCAGTCAATAATTCAGTTTCTTTGCCTATTTCTTTTGTTGGTTTAACCAAATTTGAAAGGCTAGAAATCATACTTTTAAAGGCAGTGCAGTAGGTTACTAATGCGTACTCTATTACTTCCGAATTATTAGCATCTATGCCAGTAGTTTCAAAATCAATACCAATAGCTATTTCTTGTGTCATTTTCTTTCCTTATATTAAAAAAGCCCCAAAAACGGGGCGGGGGGGGGTTAGTTTATTGCTTCTGCTTTTTTAAGCTCCAATCCTTTAGCCGTTAGCTTATTGCTAAGCATTTCGCTTTTAAGTTTTGGTAAATAAGACCTACTAATACGCCTAC
>Ga0247817_10000185_pt1 | contig 40051 bp, 69 predicted proteins | sample UWRJL212509R1_FD_178010 | JGI IMG/M metagenome (GOLD analysis project Ga0247817, IMG submission 178010) | Plant litter microbial communities from Arlington Agricultural Research Station in Wisconsin, United States - UWRJ-L212-509R-1 | ecosystem: Environmental > Terrestrial > Plant litter >... | reverse complement strand
GTTTCACAAATAACATACAAATATAAGCGAACAGACGAGTTTCAATCGATTGGAGCTAATATATGGTTTAGATCAGAATCACTTCAAATAAACCTTCAAAACTATTACGAAACATCAACAGAAAACACCGTTACTACCGCAGTACAATCAAATAAAACAGAATTTTGGGAAACTGAAAGCATGTCAATATCAAATTTGATAAATATTGTACAGGTTATGAAATTGCCTTATGTTTATTTGAACGGAGCAAGAACTTATTTTTTCGAAGCTCCGGAAATACCAAAACCAACATCACAAGAAAATTTTGGTTACATGGAATTACATTTGACCGTAAATCCAAATGATGTTTATACACCTCCTACAATATCAAGTGGGGATTTCGATAACAATGATTTTATAGAAGACGATTTTTCAATATTTAATTAAAAACACAATGAAAAAATTATTTTTACTTTTATTAGTTCCTTTTTTACTTCAAGCGCAGTCTCGTTCTGAAATACAGGCACAGATAGAAACTATTGCAACTGGAGTTCCAAACACAGCCTTAAAAATACGTAATGTTCTTTCGGTACTTGCAGACGGAACAGCACAAACCGGAGATGTAAAAGAAATTGATGTTTCAAATGCATATTTAACAGCTAATTTTGACGCTTCTGGATTAGGTAAAAACGAGCGTTTAGGATGGGCGATTTGTAACGGTCAAAACGGAACACGTAATCGTGGTGGTCGTGTTTCTATACAATACAACTCAACTTATCCAACGTTAGGCGCAACAGGAGGCTCAAAAGATGCGGTTGTGGTTTCTCATAGTCATCAACAAGGTTCTGAATCTTTGTATAACCTTTACGGTGGCGGTACATCGGTTGGAGGAAGAACGTTCCCTTCTGGTTCTATTAACGCTTTTACAAGCCAAAACACATCAACGGTTGGCGAAAGCGGAACAGATAAAAATATGCAACCTTACATAGTAAGTTTATTTATTCAAAAACTATAATTAAATGGCAACTTTACTAATTACCAAAAAAACAGGCGATTATTTTAGCTTTGTGCTGAACGGGGATTATTCAAACGAGATACTAAACACTCGAAATGATCTTACTGTGGTAAAAGGTAATGAATCTCATTTTAAAACAGCTAACGGAGCTAATTTAATTAAAGAGCAAATAATTTATCCTGCCGATGTTACTATTGTTGATGGAGTCACAACATTAAATCCAACAACAGTAACTCAATTATTTACAATGCTTATAAGTGTTGGTTATTTTGATTGGATTGACGCATCTGGTGGTGGAGGCGGAGTTACAAGATTCGATCAACTTTTAGATACGTTTACATACTTTGGAAAAAACGGACAAACAATAGTTGTTGATGAAGCTCAAATGAGATTAAAACCAGTTACGTTTTACAACTACAATAAATTCACCCAATTACAAGACGCTCCAAATGCGTTGGTGGCGGATAAATTTTTTCAAGTAGACCCAACAGGAACAGAAATTGTTTTGGTAGATTTGCCTCCTGCTCCTTCTGATTCTACTAAAACAGACAAGGGTGGATATGCCGGAACATCACAAGATTTAGCTGATTCAATTTCGAATATAGGTGCCGATATAGATGCTGAATTATTGTTAAAAGAGGATACCGGAAATAAGCAAGACTCTCTAACTGTGGACGGTACTGGTTCTAAATTCCCAACTGTAGATGCCGTAAATTCTGGGTTGTCAGGAAAGCTAAATATTTCAGATTATAACGACTACTTTAAAGGTAAATTCACGTCTTTATCTGCTTTAGAAATAGCATTCCCAACAGCACAAGATGGAGATTATGCAATTGTGGATGCAGGATCCGGTTCTGATGCAAAAGAATATATTTGGGATTCAGAAGAAGGATGGGTTGAGGGCGGTGGTTCTGGCGCATCAACAACTGACGCATTGCCGGAAGGAAGTTTGAATTTATATTTTACAACTACCAGAGTTTTATCTACTCTACTAAGCGGATTAACGTTGATAAACGGAGCAATAGTTTCTGCAGACAGCGTATTAGTTGCCTTTGGAAAAATTCAAAAACAAATAAATGATTTAATACCTTTTGCGACTACCAAAGAATTAATGTTTGCTTGTAGTGATGAAGTATCAGATTTAACAACAGGTATATTATTAACGTTCAGGATGCCTTACGGATTGACATTGACAGAAATTAAACTATGTGTTAATTCAGCACCCTCAGTTACAAAAGTAATTGTAGATGTTAAAAAAAATGGAACTACAATATTTAGTACTCTTCCAAGTATAGATCCAGGATCAACAACAAGCGTAGGAGCAGTTCCTTATGTAATATCAAATAACAATCTTTCTGATGATTCTATAATCACAATAATAACAACTTCTGTAGGTAGTGGTATTTTAGCAAAAGGGCTAAAAGTTACTTTAATAGGAACAAAACAATAATAACAACTAAAATAACTAAAATATGGTACCAGGTGTATTAATTAAGAAAAGCACAAAAAGCACAGTATATTTCGGGACTTATCCTAAATCGGACATGTTGCCTTTTGAACCTCAGGATATTGATCCAGATTACGAATGGCTGATTGAATACGTTCCATTTACAGAACCTTCCTACGACCCTAGGATATATCTGATTGTTACAAACGTACCCGATGTTAATTTTTACGAATTATTCGAAGAGCATCCTCTTTATCCCGGTTTAAAAGCTTATACAATTACTTACTCTTTGGAAAAGAGAAGCAATGAAGAAATTATTTATTCTATAGAAAATGCACAAAGACAAGCTAATGACATGGTTTGGCTTGATACCATTCATAAAGAAGAAACTGTTTACATGCTGAACGCTTTATTAAAACTTAATAGCGGATTCGCATTGACCCCGAATGAGCAATTATGGGCTAATAAAATATCTGAATTAAACATGAAGTTATCTAAAAATATAGATAATAGAAATGTGTTAGTGGCTCAAGTAATGGCTAATCAAGAACCAAACATTGATTCAGGATGGGAGAGCGCATAATAAACCCTATTCACAATTCTTTTAAACAGTACAAAAAAATGAACTTAGTAAATCCATATTTATTTGCAAATATTCAATTGAATACTGGTTTGTCAGCTTATTATAAATTTGATTCAAATTCAAACGCTTCCTTTGGTGGCATTAATGGGACTCCTGTTTTTATAACATACACAGGTGGTAAAATTGGAAACTGTGCTGTTTTTAATAATTTTACTGCAAGAATAGATTTAGCCGATTCAGATATTTTCTCATTTACGAGTGGTGTAGGGATTGACTTGCCTTTTTCTTTTTCGCTATGGGTTTATGTTACAGCATTTTCTTCTGTAAGTAACTTTCTTATAAATAAAAGAGGAGATAGTACAAATACAGAATGGCAAATGAGTCTTACGCCAACTGGACAAATAAGTTTTACTAAATTTAGCGGAGGTGGTAACACTGTATTTCAAACAGTAAGAACACCATCCTCGTCAATATCTATTAATACATGGACTCATATTGTATATACTAGCGACGGAAGTAAAATTGCGTTAAATGATAAGATTTATGTTAATGGAGTAAATATGTCTTTAACTAATGCAAGCTCTGGAACTTATGCGGGAATGGTAAACGGTAATTCAATTACTCGAATAGGGTTAAATGCATGGGATTTGCTAAATCCAAATCTTAGGCATCAGGGGTATATTGATGAATTGGGGATTTGGAAAAACAAAACATTAAACTCTGGAGAAGTAACGACTCTTTATAACTATGGAAGCGGAAGATCATATCCTTTTTAATTAAATAAATATAAAAAAATGGAAAACAATTTAATATTATTCGGTTGTGGTTTTTTAGGAGTTTTAGTACATTGTCTTTTTAAAGCTAAGGATTTGATTGAATATGCTCAAAAAGCAAATATAGAGTTCAATATTCAGGACTATTTAAAAAAAGACTGGTTCGGGGTTTCGGTTTCCGTCTTAACTGTAGTTATTTGGTTTTTAATATTTGGGGAAGTTGGCGCAAAATATCCAAAAATAATAGATTTCATAAGATGTAGTTTTATATTGATGGGTTGGTTTGGTTCGTATATTGCTCAAAAAGTGTTCAGCAAGGCAAAATCATATATTGGAAATATTATTGACCGAAAAACCGATATTGCAGATGATAAAGTTCAAATATCTGCAGATGATTTATCAGAACCAATTGCAGGAGACAGACCGAAAGACCGTGGTTAAGTCGTTACAATTATTCGCTTTAATTGTAGGTATAGGAACCTATTTGTTTTGGAACGATATAAAAGAAGAATTTCAAATTCCTGTTTTTTACATTGGTAACGCACTGTTTATATTTATTCTATGTGTGTTAAATTATAAATTATCAGATAAAAATGTAATTTCTTTTTTGTTAATTTGTTTATCTTTCAGCAATTTGTTAGATGAGATATTTTTTGATAACACAAAAATAAGTCTTAACGAAATAATTTTAATGCTAATCTTACCAATTGTTTGGTTTATAACACGCAAACACAATGCCGGAAAAACTAATAACAAATGATGTTTATCAGTTCTTTATCAAGATTTTATTTCCTGCATTTTTGGCGGTTGGCTTAAAAATAGCTATAGAGATGAAAAGCAATAAAACTAAAGTAACAGCCTTAAATGTGTTTTTATCCATGGTAATCGGTGTGGGAGGCGCTTACATTTGTTCTGACTGGGTTAGATCATATTTTGAACCGGATAATGTATCTATAGTAATTGCTATGATTGCTATACTGTCTGACAAAATAGGGGAGTTTTTAATTTACAAGCTGAATGTAGATGTTTTTTTAACTGCGTGTACTGAGGCTTTTTTTGATTTTATATTAAATTTAAAAGGGAAGAAATGAAACTAGATCAAAACGGACATAAAGCACTACATGAACGTGAGGGATTGCGTTTAAAACCATATTTAGACACTCAGGGTGTTCCTACTATTGCTATGGGAAATACCTATTATTTAGATGGCAGGAAAGTTACAATGAAAGATCGAACATTAACTTTATCTGAAGCGAACGAACTTGGAAAAATAACAGCTGATAAATTTGCTCATGAAGTTGAAAAATTAGTAAAATCAAAAGTGAACCAAAACCAATTTAATGCATTAGTTTCTTTGGCTTACAACATTGGTATTAACGGATTTAAAAACAGTACGGTATTACGTTTAGTAAATTCTAATCCGGATAATGGTAAAATCCAGGATGCATTTATGATGTGGACTAAAAATAAAGAATTGATTGGGCGAAGAAAATCAGAAGTAAAACAATATTTTCAATTATAACATTATGAAAAACGAAATAGTAATATCAGACACAGTATTTGGATTTATTAACGGAAGAACAATTGAAGGATGAAAAAATTAATCACAATAATTTATTTCCAAATAGGCGTAAATGTAATCGGATTACCTGATATTATTAGTCATGTATGTGGTGTTTTTTATCCAAAGAAAGAATTAATAAATGAATCAAAATATCACAAATGAAAGAATTTATAAAAGAAAATTGGTATTGGATAGGAATAATATTAGTTCTTATTTCAGCTTTATTTAGCCGGTGCAATAATGACCGTATTAGCAACAAAGACACTCAAACGTACAAAAAGGTTACTTCAAAAAAAGAAGCTGTTCAGGAAGCTAAAATACCGGATACAATCGTTAAGAAGTTCACGGAGATAAAAACCGTAACACGATATGTTGACCGGATTAAAATTGATACAATTGAAGTACGATATAAAGATACGATCCCGTGCTTTTTTAAGCGTTCAGGAGCGATAAAAGAAAAAGAATATAGTCTAACGTACCAAACGAATCAAAACGGCTTAAAACTGTACAACATGCAAATTGAAGATTCTTTACTAATTGTAACCGGAACTAAAAGAAAATGGTTTTTATGCAAGGAAACAAATACAATCGATATTTCGCATTCTAATAAATACATTTCTTCATATCAGGTACAGCACATTGAAGTAGTTCAGAAAAAGAAATTTTACGATACTACATTGTTTAAATTTGGCGTTGGTTTTATTTTAGGTGTTGCCGTAACGAAATAATTGTTATCTTTACAGAGATAAATTTATCATATTTGGATCCGACCTCGTTATTTTTAGTTTATCAAGCATTTTTATTCTTTCATAATTACAATTTGTTTTTTGGTTTTAGCAGTCTGGTTAACTGCACATTATCAAAACCGCTTCTTAATTGGAGCGGTTTTTTGTATTCTACACGTCAATGAAACGGATTCAAATGTTAAATTTTAGTTTTAAAGTAATTTTATTTTAATTAAATTATTGTGTAATTAAAAAATAGTATTATATTTGCTCTCAGACAACCACTAATAAAAATATTATGAGAGCTAATTTTGAAACAGGTAAAATATCAGAAGTTGAATTTTTCGGAGGACTTTATAAAGTTACAATGAACAAAAGCAGTTGTTTTGAGATTAGAAAATATAATTCTGATATGAATAGATACAATTTAATCTATGAAACATCTAAAAATTGTACTTGGGAATTTGTATTAAAACTAATAAATATATAATAATGGCAAGACCTAAAATTAAAGATCGAGGAGAAATTAAAGACATTCTAACTATTAGTATTGAAAGAAAGTATTTAACCAACCAAGACAAAGAACAATTAAGAGCAGTTGCTTACTCAGCAATTGTCGGATTTATTAACAACCAAAAAACAAAGTGATATTATGACAGCAGTACAAGAAATTATAGCTTTTTGTGGAGATTCAAAAGAATTAGCACAAGTAAAAAAATACGCTGAGCTTATGCTTGAAAAAGAAGAAAAGGAATGTGAAATATGTTATGATAAAGGGTTTTTAGACGGAAAAAATAATTAAAAAAACTATGAAACGAATAAAATTAGGATTTGGATTTTATATTATAAGAACTCCAAAATCAGATAAAACATTTGTTAGTAAAAGAGCTTCAAAATTTATGGATGAATATTTCGGAGAGCATCAATACACTAATCCAGAATTAAGTATGACTAATAGAAGATTTGGTTTTGAGGATGGTTACTTAGCATGTTTAAAAGACTTAGGAATTGCATTAAGATACTCAAATAAAAAAAATAAACCATGAAAACAATAGCCGTTATAACACCAAGCCAAAGAGACTTCAATCAGTATAGATTAGAAAACCAATATTCCGGAACTACACACAACTTCATCCAAGTGCAAACTATTGAAGATGTATTAAAGAACCAATTCAACGACTTTGTTGTAAAATCGAACTCGGTAAAGATGCCGAATGTGAATGCGATTATAAAAGCGGTGGAAAATAATATAAATCAACTTAATTAAAAAGTTATGGAAGTAGAAGAAATAGAAAGTTTGGGTTTTAAATTCATAAACGACAATAATAAATACGGATGGTACTTGGATATTTCACAAAACAGGGTATTAACATGGTGCCATTCTAATTGCGTAAGTTTAGAATTTGATTTTGATGATAACGGATATAATAATACTTTATTTGATTTCGAAGTAAAAAAAATTACAGATATAGAGAAAGTTATATCTATTTTAAAACCGAACATATGAACCCAGAAATATTCACCCACTACGGCAACCGATTAAGGACGAAATCAAAGCGAGTGTACAGAAAGTCTTTAAAAGCTATTTCGGTATCTAAAGTTGCAGTAATCGACACAGTACAGATAACAACGCACTACGCTAAAGAAATACGAACACAAGCGAAAGTCTTCCGAATAAGCGACATCAACCGATTTAGAAAACCAACAAATTACGATTATTAAAAACAAAAAATAAGATTATGGAAAGAGATATTGATTGTTTAAAGCACAGAAAAGCTACACACTTAAGTGGAGCAGATGTTTTAGAAATAGTGCATAAAAAAGGCAAATGCATACTTAAAATACAGGATGCCTATTACAACGCTTCGGAAAGTGTGGCAGGAAAAAACACAGGTGGTTATTTTATTAAATTTGATGAAGATTTAAAACCTGCAATGCTAAACACAATTAATAAAAAAAGATTGATTCAGGTTGCTAAAACAGTTAAAAACTTGGATTTAGAAGATGCCAGGAACATTAAAAACTGGGTCGGCTTAAGTATTGAATTAATTTTCGACGGAACTGTAAAGTTTGGCGCAGAAGTTACGGGAGGTTTTAGAATACTGCCAATTTCTCCAATACCTACAATTTCGGATAAAAATGCAATTGGATTGTTGAATGCCTGCAAAACTATTGCTGACCTTACAGAAACCTGGCTAAATAAAATTACGCCCACTGAGAAAAACATCCCGACTGTTTTAGCATTAAAAGAACAACTTAAAACCACTTTAAAATAATGATTAACTACAAACATATTCAACAAGGGTCTATTGAGTGGCTTCAATTAAAATGGGGCAAAATTGGAGGTACATTAGCAGGAGGATTATTTGTAAACTCAGATACATTGCTAATTGATATTTTATCACAACGCTGTGAGGAATTTGAACCTACAGATAATTACGAAAGCGACGCAATGGAAAGAGGGTCTGATTTAGAACATTATGCGCGAGAATATTTAAACCTATACACAGGATTAGAATTTAAAGAAACAGGATGGTTGCAATCTGAAGAAAACGAACTTTTAGGTATTTCGCCTGATGGATTAACAGAAGATGAAAAGATAAGCTGTGAATTAAAATGTTTAGGCAGAAAAGCTCATTACGCTATTTTATTAAAACAAGAAACTCCAAAAGATAAATTAGATCAATGCTTACATTACTTCACGGTAAATCCTAAATTGGAAAAGCATTATTTCATGTCGTTTAGACCTGAATCGCCAAAACCATTCATTGAGTTATTTACTTTAGATACGGTTATCGATTTAGGTCAAAAACGTAAAGTAGAAGTAAAACAATACGGTGTAAAGGGTCAAGAAATTAAGCCTAAAATAGAAACTGTATCTGACTTAAAAACAATCAGAGAATGGCGAAAAATAGCACTTGAAAAAGCTGATAAGTTATTGGGAGATATAAAAGAAAAAGAAAAACTAATTAAATTCTAATGTTAGTCACAACAATATCAGAAGCGTCACGCTTAAATAACATAAGCGTGACTTCTATTCGTTGGCAAATCGTAAAAAACGAAATACAGCCAATTGATAAAATGAAGTGGAATTTAAACGGGTTTATTGGTCAGCCTTATTTAAAAGAAGATATCGTAAAAGCAATTGAAACATTTGATCCTGATAAAGTAATTAAGAAAAGAAAATCAGTTTGCAAATCATATTCGAATCAAGATGTTTTAATCGTGTTGCGTAAAAACAAAAAATCAAGGCTTTGGAATAAAAAAATTGAAGATTGGAAACACAAAGACTGGGTAGAATTTAACAAACTTATATTATGAAATACACAAAATACATTTTATCAATAGTAATTCCTTTTGCTGTTGCTTATTTATTCTCATGCTTTTACAACATAAGCTTTGATATTTCAACATGGGATAAATCATCAAGATTCAGTGTTTGCTTAGTAGGTGGTTTTTTATCAATTTGTGGATTTGTATGTACAGTAATATTTAATTCAGAAGACTAACATGGAAACAAACAACATCGAAGTAATCGATCCTGAAATAGTAGAGGCAGATGAAGACATTTGAACAGATTGCAAGAGATTGCGGTATTGATAAAGAAGTGGTTAGAAGAACTGTTTATAAAGAAAAAATACAGCCTTATAGATTTGTTTATTCAAATAAGAACTTCTATGATTCTCATCAAGAAGACATAATTCATAGAGTGTTGTATTTTGAAGGTAGAATCGATCACATTACATTACCAAGCAAATTAAACACAATGTAAAATCCAAAGCCGAAACTAAACACTTCGGCTTTTTTTAGTGATATGCGGAAAATAGAATAATTTGAAAATAATTATAAAATAATTTGTTTATCTAAAAACATGTCGTATATTTGTCAAAGAAATAATCACTAAAACAAAAAATCATGTTAGACTTAAACACAATTACTAAAGAAAAATTTGTAGAAGAATTATTAATATCTGATGATTGTAATGATTTTTATTTGCCAAGAGAAAAACAACTTATTAGTTTAGATTTTGACTTTGAACAAATGAAACAAGATTTTGAAGATTGGTTAATTTTAAATTGCGATAATTACTAATTATGGCAACCTATCTAAATTCCTTTTACAAAGAAAATTTAAAAGAAGGATCTAAATATATAAATACAGATTCAATTCCTGTTGAATATAAAAGGCACTTAATTTACAGAAGAAACCTAAATGTTTTTGACATTGTTAAAAATGATATTTGTATAGGTGTTTACGCTGGGATAAATGGAGCAAAAGGGAGGATTGACCAATTAATACTAAATAAAAAATAATGGGAAGACATAGAAGACCATCAATGATTCAGGTAACCCGAAAAGTTCATAAAAATGCACTTGACAAAATTGACCAATTCATTGAATTACAAAACACAAAAGAACTTAAAAAAGAATCTAAAAATGAAACTAAATAAATCTATCCTATTCCGTTCAGCCCACGCAATCTACAAAATGCAAAACGTAACTTTTTCTGAGGCTTTGATAGAGGCATGGAGCTTGTTTAAATCAAACACAATGGCTTACGTTATGAAAGCAAATAGATTGGTTAAAAGCGTTGGACTTGGATATGAAACGTTTTACTTTAATGAATTGAGTTATAAGTCGATAGTTACTAAAATAGAGGTTTTCGATAATTCAGGAGCAAGACACGATTACGGAATTGGAGCATATAACGGAGATTAACAATTAAAAACCAAAACAAATGCAAGAACAGAAAAAATATCATCAACGAAAATTAGCAATTATTGAAATGATTGAGGAATGTGACGAAAGAATGAAGCATGAAGAAGATTTTTTAAATAGAACTCACATAACAGATTTTTTTAATGTGTGTGAAAATTCAAGGAAAAACACAATGCGACTTTTAAAAATTAAAAAACGTCTTTTGATATGGCTTGGCGAGTAAAACCAACAGAAATTAAATAACTAAAAATAAAGGATTATGAGAACAAAATATAACCACAAAACTATACAAGACTTAAAACCTAATTGGTATATGATTTTAAGCACAAAAGAAAAACTTAAAATACAATCTGACTTAGTTGCTGATAGAAAAAGAATGTTGGAAAACAAACCGAAAGAATTACTTTCCAATATGATATTAGCCAAAGAAACAAATAATTCTACAACTAAAGGGAATACTTACAAAGTTTTAAATCATTTCTGTACATTGGTGTGCACTATTTATTCATGTGAATGGCATCAATTTGTTACGTTTAAAAACAAATACGGTCATACTGTAAAAATGAATTTAAGAAAATTTGATGTAGTAAGAGAAATAAAACCAGAACGTAAATTCGAAATACTAACATGAAAACCACAAAACAACTATTCCAAACCCTAAACCGCCAATTATTAAAAAACCTAATTGAACCAAAACCGGTTTACATTTACCAAAGATTTATTGTTAACTTAAATTAGAAAGGATGAGCAAACATATAGAGAAATGCGGATATACAAGATCAATGTATAATCCTGAAAAAGAAGGGACTTATTTAGTAAAAACAGGATATGAGGAAAGAGATTACTCAACAGCATTTTGGAATGGGATTGATTGGGATTTGTACGGTATCATTTGCTGGATTCCTATTCCGAGAACAGATATAGAAGCGCCATTTTAAGAACTCCAACAAACAATTAATTAAAACCTAAACGGAAATGAACCAAAAAACGCACGAACTAAAAACAGAAACTGAATATTTCAATGAAGTAGTTTCAGGAAGTAAAAACTTTGAGTTGCGAAAAAATGACCGTGATTTTAAAGCGGGAGACTACTTAATGTTGCAAGATTATGACAAAGAAAGCCAAACTTATACTGGACGTATTTTTTATAAAACAATATCATACGTTTTGGACAATGCACCACAATTCGGATTAAAAGAAGGGTATTGCATTCTATCTCTTGTCTAACCCAACACAAAAACTAACTTAAATTAAAATTATGAAAACAGCTAAAAAAGAAGTCGATAAACTCTATTTTGAGAATGAAGATTCTATAAGTTGCATGGGTATAGAAAACTTTTTACACGATGCAAAATTAGAGGGTTTATCTGAAATAACAGTTATAGAAGCAATACCAGATAATGGAACTTCTGATTACGTATGGTGCCAATTATACGATTGTGTACAAAAAGACGATTGTCGTAAATCTGTTTGCTCTGCTTATAAGTCAAAATCAGGCAGAGGAAAATGTGAAAATAAAGGCAATTTATATCTTCACGGGAACAAAGTAAAGTTTAGCACCACAACAAACAAAGAAACTTTAAAATAAATTGGGATGAAAAAGATAGAAATTTTACTTTGCTTTATAGTGGCTTTATTATTGATTTCCACATTCTTTTATAATCAAAACAAAAAAGATGATGTGAAAAGACAAAAATTAGATTTGTCTATTGATATTGGTAAGCTTTTATTTATAAACACGGTTTTAGAAAACAAAGATAAAACACGTAAACAAATAGATAGTATTTATGAAATTAGAAAAGATAGTATTTTAAATAGGCTATGTAATTAACAACATGTAAACTAAAATACATTGTAAATTCTGTATTTGGACAGGATATAAATCAGAATTAGAGAAAAAAGGTCATTGTCCTAAGTGCCAAAGACCATCAACAAAACCCACTAACGCCAATAGGCATAAAAATTAGGATTATGAAAAATACACAAGGATTACAAATAGGCAACTACCTATATTTTAAAAACACACACGATTTAGCTATTGTACATTTAATAAATGGAGAAAAACATTACGATTGCCGTGACGAATTTGGTTCATTTGTCCCAAATGGCAATTATGAACCAATAACACTAAACGATGAATGGCTTTTAAATTTTGGTTTTGAAAAAATACCAAACCAAATGTATATAAATGGTTTTAAATACTTTCTGCATACTGAAGGTTTAGATTACGAAAACTATCATAAAGACGGGACTTATTTTGACGGAATAGGAACAATACAAAACAACGGTAATTTAGTAGTAAATACGCTTTGCCGAGGTAATTACGTTTGTAATTCAGTTCAATATGTACATGAGCTACAAAACCTTTATTACTCATTGACTGGTAATAATCTACCAATAAAACCCGCTAAAAATTAGCTTTTTTAAATAAAAAGAAGTATATTTGATAAAATCGCAAACCACTACTTGCGAGAAGATATTTAGACAACGTCTAATCGAAAGGGTTTTATAAGTGTAGTGGCTTGTAAGACCCTTTTACTTTTTAAAATATGCAATTAAGATACTATCAATCAGATATGGTTAACTCCATATTTGAAGCCGAAAAAGCACATAAATCGGTTTTATGTCAATCTGCTACCGGATCAGGTAAAACGGTAATCATGTCTTTTTTTATTAAAGAATGGCTTAATCGTAATCCTGGACGCAAGGTGCTTGTTTCGGTTCATCGTGACGAATTGGTAAGCCAAACTTCTGAAACACTCGCTAAACTCGGAATACTAAACGACAAAATTACTGCTAAATCAAAACCGGACTTTAGTAATAATGTATTTGTTGGAATGACGCAAACAATCCATTCACGAAAAATTAAACTTGATATTGGTTTATTTATTGTCGACGAAGCACATGAACAAGTTCATGTAAAAACGTTTCATTTATTCGATAACGCATTCAGGACCGGATTTACAGCAACTCCTTCTTTGAATAAGCGAATTACTTATTATGAATGCGAACATTGTAATAAGAGATTTAAAACACGTGAAGTTTGTTGTTATAAGGACCATGCTATAAAATGGAGCGCACCGGTAACCATGTCAGAAACTTACGATACTGTTATTGTTGGAATTCCTATTCGGGTCCTGATTGATGAAGGTTCTTTAGTCGATGAAATTATTTTTGATTACGATTACTATTCAGAATTAAAAGCAAAAGGTGATGATGATTTTGACGAAAACGAAATTGCAGAAGAAAGTATAAAGCACGATAAAAATGTTTTAGATGAATATGTAGAAAAAGCAATCGGTAAAAAGACAATGATTTTTACAGCTTCAACAAAACAAAATACTTCTTTGGTCCAAACCTTTACTAAGGCAGGACATAAAATACAATCTTATGATTCTGTAAATAATGAAGTTTCAGAACGTAAAACAACGGTCCAATGGTTCAAAGAAACGGAAGGTGCAATACTTGTGAGTACCGGAACTTTTACTACCGGATTCGATGTTAAAGAAGTGGAATGTATAATTGTAAACCGTCCAACTAAATCATTATCATTGTGGCATCAAATTATAGGTAGAGGCGCAAGACCGAGCGACTTAATTTTTAAAGATAATTTCATTGTAATTGATTTAGGAGGAAATGTAAAACGTTTAGGTAAATGGTCCGATCAATTAGACTGGGAAGATATTTTTTATAATGGAGTAGTCAAGGCTAAACAGAAAAAAGAAACGCTTGTACAATGCGAAAAATGCGGTTACAATTGGCTTGGTTCTAATAAAGATGAATGCCCTGATTGCGGACACTTTAATACGGTCCAGTTATCCATCCGTGAACCACGTAGTGATGAAGATCAAGAACTCGATGTTGTAGATAAAAAAACAGTCGCTTTGCAAACAATACCTTTGCCAAATGGAAAAAAAATTGCTGAGTTTGTCGTTAGAACCAGCAACGATAAAAAAGACTATTATCGAATATTAATTGAAAAATATATCGATCTATGGAAACTATATCGAGTTACGAAAGAAACATATTTAGAACGCATAAGAACCGGATATTTAAAAAAACGCATTCAAGAATACCTTAAAAAAAATTACGGATACGTCAATATGATTCGAAATGGTGTTCCTCGGACCTATTCATATCTTCAGGAAAAGATAGAAAGTAAATTAAAAGCCATTTTCTCGTGATTTATCTTAAAACCTTAACTTATAAACAGTTAAGGTTTTTTTATTTGTATTTACTTACAAAAAACCGTGACACATCGACCAAAAAAGTACTTTATACTTACTATATAAAAAACGAAACCACTAAATAAAAAAGTTTTTGCAAAAGGTAAAAAATATAAAGATACGTCACTTTTCCTCGTTAACCCTTTATTTTATTAGGGTTAACAGAGTGACACATCTTTTTTTACATAAAACTGTTGTGTATTAATAAATAATAACTATATTTGTCTTGTGGTTGGCTTCTCACATTATACCAACTAAAGAAATTACACAGCTCCTATAAGGAAAAACGAAGTGAGAAGCGTTTTGAATTATGGGAGTTTTTGTTTTTAAACCATTTTTACTATGCCAATAATATCAATTTTTAAAAAAATAACCGATGTTAACAATCCTTTCAATAAGGACGTTTCATACGCTTTAAAAAGAATTCAAGAAGGTAAATCAAAAGATTTTGTTGAACAATTACGTTTAATGAATCCAGAAGATTACGCAAAGAACAAATCAAAGCTACCTGTAGTTTGTTTTAATGGCAAATTCAAAAGTAGATCAATAACCGGATTGATTGAACATTCTGGATTAATTATTTTAGACTTTGATAAATTCAAAACCAAAGACGAAGCAATTGAATTTAAGAACTCCATTTTAAGTGACGAATACATTTATTCAGTTTGGATTTCTCCTTCAGCATTAGGTGTAAAAATATTGGTTAAAATTCCTGGCATAACAGAAAATCATAAAGGATATTTTCAATCATTAAAAAAATATTTTAATCATCCTAATTGGGACGATTCAGGAAGCGATGTAAGTAGGACCTGTTTTGAGAGTTACGACCCTGATATTTATATTAATCCTGAAAGTTCTAAATGGACCGAATTAGAAGAACCTGATATTGAAGAAATAGGAACTTATGAACCTATCGTTAGAATGACTTCATCAAATCAGATTGTAGAAAAATTATTGGTTTGGTGGACCAAAAAATACGGAATGAATAAAGGATCAAAGAACAACAACCTTCATAAACTTGCGTCCGCTTTTAATGACTTCTCTATCGATTATAATGATGCGCTTTCTGAATGTATGAAATATGATGAAGGAGGTAAGCAAAAAGAAATTGAATCGTTGGTCCGTTCTGCTTATAAAAGACCTTCTGCCGGAAAAGCATTTGAAGATACTTCCCAAAAAGAAAAGATTGAAAAGATGGTCCGTTCTGGTAAATCGGTAAAGGATATTGAAAAGGTTTATAAAGATGTTGATATTTCAAGAATAAAAGAAACTTTAGATATTGACGAATTTTGGTTTTATAATGATAAAGGAAAAGTTGTTCTTTCAACTCATAAGTTTAAATTTTGGTTAGAGCAAAACAATTTTTTCAAGTACTATCCTTCAGAGCAAAGTAATACTTTTACATTTATAAAAAAGGATCAGAACTTACTTGAAGAAACTAACGAAAAAAGAATCAAAGATTATGTTTTAAAGAACATATTAGAACGATCTAACATTGGGTATGGACCTTACGATTATATGGCTTCAAACAGCGGTTATTTTAAACCTGATTTTCTTTCAATGTTAGACACTACAGAAGTAGAAATAAAAGAAGATACATCAACTGAATGCTATTTGTATTTCAAAAATTGTGTTGTAAAAGTTACTGCTGATAAAATAGAAAAAATTGATTATTTGGATCTTGATGGTTATGTGTGGAGAAGGCAAATAATTGACAGAAATTACGAAACATTTGATCATCACGAATCAGAGTTCAGGACCTACTTATGGCTTGCGTCTGGTAAAGATGTGCAAAAGTATAATTCTCTAAAGTCGGTTATTGGATATTTGCTTCACTCATTCAAAACTAGCGCAAATAATAAGGCAATTATTTTCAATGACGAAACAATATCAGAAAATCCAAACGGAGGAAGCGGAAAAGGTATTTTTTGGAATGGATTAAAGAATATGAAAAAGGTTTCAAGAATTGACGGAAAAATGTTTGAGCCAACAAAAACATTTCCTTATCAAACTGTTAGTACTGATACTCAAATTTTGGTTTTCGATGATGTTAAAAAGAACTTCAACTTTGAGAATCTGTTTTCTCTTATAACGGAAGGAATTACACTCGAATACAAAGGACAGGATGCAATCACTATTCCGGTGGAAAAGTCGCCAAAAATTTTGATTACAACAAATTATACTGTTGGAGGCATTGGAGGGTCATTTGAGCGTAGAAAGTTTGAAGTCGAAATGTCAAGTTACTTTTCACACAAACACACACCATTAGATGAATTTGGGCATATGCTTTATTCTGATTGGGACCAAAAAGAATGGTTACGTTTTGATAATTTTATGATTAATTGCGAACAATATTATCTAAAAAATGGATTAGTAAAACATAATTTCAACAATCTTGAAGTTAGAAAATTCATTAAAGAAACTTCTTACGAGTTTTACGAATGGAGTTCAGACCGTGAAAATTTACCGCATAATTTTAGAATTGATAAAACTGAGTATTTTACAAAATTCTGTAATGAGTACCAAGATTTTAAGAAGTTTCTATCTCAAAGAAAGTTCACACAATGGCTTGAATCTTACGCTAAATACTATAACCTTAAATACATATCAGGCAGAACCAACACAACAAGATGGATAGATTTTGAGGACCCAACACAACCAAGAGAAAACGATAACGATATTCCTTTTTAATTATGACAGAACACACCCTACAACTTGAATGCATTGCAATTGTTAGGAATCAATACGAAAGATTCGGAACTGGAACTATAATCCCAATTATAAATGAATTAGCAGCGAAAAGAAAAGACGTTACAATTAAAATAGGAGCGTCAGATACTATTGTTTTATTTTTCGGTAAATTATTATTCATTGAGTTTAAAGTCGGTTATAACAACCAATCAAAAGCACAAATTGAATTTCAAAAATTAGTAGAGAAACTTGGTTTTAAATATTATGTAATCCGGTCCACAAATGAATTTCAAAACATTTTACTCAAAGAACAACCGACCTTTTAGATTGTCTGGGATAACATAAGATACCGTTACCATTAAATGGCTCGATACCGGTTTATTCGAATCCTTCCCCTACCCAAAAATTGAGCCTTATTTGAAAACTAAAAATAAATAGAGAAATTATGAAAGAAGAAACAAACACGATGTATGTTATCGTAAATAAAAAAGAACAGGTATTAACATATACTTTAGCATTTCAAAAGAAACAATGTATCAGCAATTTTTTAAGTGAATCAAACATGACTTGGACACAGTGTAAAAAATACGGATGGAAATGTGAAAAAGTTATCGTAAACATAAAGCCATTCAACTAACCAACCTTATTTTAAATAACATTAAAAAAATAGATTATGAAAGCTCATAAATTAAAAACACATATTGAATACTACCAAAAAGTTGTGTCTGGAGAAAAAGATTGGGAACTAAGATTGAATGATAGAAATTTTGAAATAGGGGATCAATTAATTTTAGAAGAATACGACAATGATAAAAAAGAATATACCGGATTCTCTACAAGTCGAATTGTAACTTATATCTTGAATGATGCAGAACACTTCGGATTAATGAATAGATATTGTATAATGTCCTTTTTACGCCCTGACAGATAACCTACCAATTAACTATTAACGGAATGTTTGTAGATAAAAAATAGAAAATATGAAAGTACTAAATTTATACGCATGCCTTGGAGGAAACAGATTATTATGGACTGATTGCGAAGTTACTGCAGTTGAATTAGATCCGGAATTAGCAAGGATGTACCAAGAACGTTTCCCAAATGACAAAGTGATTATTTCAGATGCACACCAATATTTATTAAATCACTATAAAGAATTTGATTTTATATGGTCAAGTCCTCCGTGCCCAACTCATTCACGCGCCAGGTATTGGAACAGCTCTAATTACGACACTACAACAGAAGCGGTTTATCCTGATTTAAAACTTTACGAAGAAATACTTTTTCTTCAACATTATTTCAAAGGCAAATGGGTTGTTGAAAATGTAATTCCATATTACGAGCCATTGATACAAGCAAAAAAAAGAGGTCGTCACTTATACTGGACTAATTTTAATTTACCGACAGACTTAAAAGAAAGGCGTTTTAAAATATCAGGAGTAAAAGACGAAGTGAAAGAGCTAGAAAAGTTTCATAAAATAGATTTATCAATCTATAAAGGCGAGCAAAGAAAAGATAAGATTGGTCGTAATTTAGTTGATTACGAAGCAGGAAACACTATTTACCAAACTATGTTAGGTATAGTTAAAAACTCAGTAGAAAACCAATTACAGATGTTCTAATGCGCCACATACTATTATGGTGGCGCAATATACCACCCGAAACCAAAAAACAAATAATGCAATCCAAGTCGATAACAGCGATAACCTACAGCGATATCAAAACGGTTTATGCTGAAAGGGGGAAATAAAATGTTAAAGTTTGCGGAAATCCTTTTTTATTCGAAATGTTATCCGTATCTTTGAATATAATTTTAAACCAAAAAAATATATTATGAATACGAAAGAACAAAATCCGGAACTTGATTTATTAATTTTACAATCACTTGCTGCGGGATTAGAGCAAAAAGAAATCAGACAGCACTTTGTTAAAATGGGCATTACTCCAAATTCAATTTCAATTATTGAAAAGCGTATCAAAGGATTAAAATTAGAACATAAAGCAAATACGTTATTCCAACTTGCTTTAATCGTTAAAAGAAAAAACATTATTTAAAAAACAATCCTGAGCACGATTTAAAAAGGCTTTTCCCGAATTAGGAATTAATTATAAATTGAAAGGGTAGTGAATAATAGTAGCTACCTTTTTTAAAAACCAAATATCATGAAAAACTTTACAAAACAACAATTAGCACAATTAAACAAAATGAATCGTGGCGCTTTTATTGAGATCAAACCGTGTCTGTTCGATAGGATATGTTACTTTATCAACAGTGGAAAATCAATTGCTCCTAATGAGCTTAAATCATTTTAATTATGAAAACATTTATCAAAAATAATATCGTAGGAATAACAATATTCACAGTAGCAATTTTATTAACTATCGCTTTAGGATATAGCGGTGCAGATTTATCTTAGTTATGGACGACATAAAATGGTTGCAAAGAAAATATCCTGATTCTTTCAAAGAAGTTGACGAATATTTTGATAGGCAAGAATTAAGAGATTTTAGAAAATCTACCAGAAAAATAGGCAGATTATCAAAAGATGTAATTCATTGCCAAAAATATAAAAAAGGCAGTATAATTGAATTTAGAAGATCTTCAATAACTGAGCATAATCATCCTTATGTTTATTGTGTTGTTAAATGTCAAGTAGGATATACAGAATCAGGATATCATTCTTTTAATATTACGGAATCTGACTTTAAAGAAATCACATCATGATGCTACTATTCAAAAAACCACCAGGGGTTCCATGCCCACCAAGAAATCCACATTGCAACGGTAATGCTCCGGATGTTCCTTTAGACAATCCTTACTTTATTTTTATAATGATTGTTATAGCGATTTTAATCATAGCTTATAAAACTGGAATGTTCGCCTGGATAAAACACGATGTATTAATTAACCAGTCAAAACAAAAATAATTATGAAATTAATGTCAATGACCGAATTTGTTTTAAATATTCCATCACAAGGCATGGAGGTTCAAAGTATAGGAATACAAGGGAATAACAGATATCAAAAATGTATTCGTTATGCCAATTTCCTTTCACAAAAACTTGAATTATGGATGTTCGTTACCTGCAAATTAGTTGAAGGCGTTTGGGTGGTTTTGGAAGAGCCTAAAGATTGGAAAAACTGGCAAGATGTTTATATTGCCAATAACACAGAGGGAAAGACAAAAGATCGTTACACAAGTCAATTATCTGCAAGAAGGGATTGCCAAGAATACCAAGAAGCAAAAGACAGGGTATTGTTTGAGGGATTTAAGTTTAAAGAAGCAGAACACAGCACGCATAGGTCGTTTATTAAGTTTCCTAATAAATCAAGAATGTTATTATATCCTGATTTATGGAGATTACTTACTATAGAAGATTTAGTAAAATACAATTTAGAACTAACGCCAACAGCCGAAAAACAAATAGGGATTTAACCACTAACAAAACAAAATAGAAATTATGGAATTTAAGCAAGTATTTAACGCACTACCAGAAAATGAAAAATTATTCTTAATTGAAAAAGCAATGCCTTGTTCAGGAACTCATAGACAATTAGAAGAACAAGGGAGTTTTTCAGATGGACAAATAAAAGAAATGGCAGAATTGTTTTTTAATTCAAATGAATGGGAACAGGGTTTAGAATTAGAAGAAATTTCTGTTCACGAAAAAACACATTTCGTTTATACCATAACAGAATTAGGAAATGAATTTGAAGCAGTTGGATATTACGATAATGATGTTCTGTTATTCATTGATGATTTGGAATTCAAAAATTAAAATTATGCCTAAAACATCACAACGTAAAAAAGAATTAATTGCCCAAATAGTAGGTGATGCGTATTATCCCAGAGCAGATAAAAAGAATGTTATGTCCTCAATGATTTGGGCTTTAGTAAAAGGTACTCAATGGGAACAAGACGGAAAAGAAGTTATTGAAGGGTGTGACCCTAAATTCTTCACATTAAAGTAAAAAGCAACAACAATTTAACCAAGTAAAAAAAATGTTATGGAGAAAAAAATAACTCATTGGATTCCTGTAATAGGTTTTATTATATATTTTAAAGAATACTATAAATATCCTTATAACCCAATAAGAGGTTTTAATGCTTCAATATTCATATGCGAACATTTTCTATTAATTGTATTTATTACTGTTATTGTAGCTTTTATAAAATGAAAAAAAACTTAACAGAAAAGGAATTTAAAGTTTTAGAATTTCTTATAAAAAGCGAAAATGATTTCAATAGTTATGTACATGGCACCGTATTAACTGATGTAATATTTGACAAAGAAACTATTAAAAAGTATTCCCATGCCAGACGACATAAAAAAGTAATTGAAACAATGACGTTCTCTTACTTAGGTAGAATGTGCAGAAAGGATTTAATATGGTCTGAGTATAAAACAGTTCAAAATTATACTTATTATGTTGGTCATTATTCTACATACAAAGGTAGAGAAGAATATATAAAATATTTAAAATCATTAACGAATTAAAAGGATAGGTAATGTAACAATTTACATTTGAAGAACTAATAGATATTTTAAGATGGATTGATGAGCAAAGTTGGTGCATGAACAAGGAAACATTAAGATGGAATAATGTTTACAACTCAGGAGGTGAATTAGGAATTGATATTGATGATATGATAAATTTTTTCTTTGATGCCTATTAACCAAACACAAGTATAATTAAAAACAAACCAATATGACACCAGAAGAAGTACAACAAGCAACAGAAAGACTAAAAGAATTACAAAAAATAGAAGATTATGAATATTCCCATTATGAAGCTGATGCAATATTATGCCGTTGCTTGATAAAATTAGGATTCAATGAGATTGTTGAAGAATATAAAAAAGTAGGCAAATGGTACGCATAGACAAATCAACAAAATCACTAATAGCATCGGCATCAATAGCAATATTAATTTTAATATATTTTGGATTATGAAAAGAATAATAGATTACAGGTTTTTATTAACACCATTCGCAATTGTTTATTTTACTGTAAAAGGAATAAAAAGAAAATATTACTACGTGTTTGGGTTTAAAATAATTGACATAGCTTTATAGTATTAAAACCATACAATTAACTTTGTGATGGTTTTTTGCTTTTTATGTTGGAAATGTGTAATTTTGAGGTATTATGGCAGGAAGACCAAGAAATATAGAATCGCCTGAATCACTTTGGATATTATTCAAAGAATACGTTATTGACCTAAAAGAAAAGGAATCTGAATGGCTAAAAGTTCAATATGTTGGAAAAGAAGGAGAACGAAAAACAGACCCTTTAAAATTACCTCTTACTTTTGAGGGATTTAAACGTTATTGTTGGGATGTTGAGATAGGTTCTATTGAACAATATTTTACAAATCAAGATGAATTATACAAAGAATATATTGGTATCTGTTCGCGTATAAAAACATCAATTCGGGAAAACCAAATATTAGGTGGCATGTTGGGAGTATTTAATCCATCAATAACACAACGTTTAAACGGACTCGCAGATCGATCAGATATTACTTCAGGTGGTGAGCAAATACAATCTAATACTAATTTAACTCTTACGCTTCCAGATGGAACTAAATTAGATGATTTTACACTATAATGAACTACGGAATAACACCAGTATTCTATAAAAATTACCAGGCGTTAAAAGCAAAAAACGCAGACGGTACAAGAAAATATAAATACATCATAAATACAGGCAGTTCAAGGAGTAGTAAAACATACTCGCTTATTGAATTGCTTCATCGTATTTGTGAGAATAATAAAGATTTTCGTGTTACTGCTTGGCGTGATACTAAAAAAGACGCAAAAGATACTATTTGGAAGGATTTTCAAAAAGTGCTTTCTCTATCTGGAAGAATGGTTTATAAGAACAGAAATAAAACGGAGTCTTATTACGCATATCCTGAACAAAACACTACATTTGAAATACACGGAGCAGATGATGAAGAAAAAGTACACGGACTTACTCAAAACGTTTCTTGGCTAAACGAACCTTATAAAATATCAAAAGATACTTTTGATCAGATTGACCAAAGGAGTGACTTAATTTTTATTGATTGGAATCCTAAAAAATCACATTGGATTGATGATATTGCAAAACAAGAAAATGCAATAGTTATTCACTCAACTTTTCAAGACAACCCTTTTTGCCCCCCGGAACAAAGAATAAAAATACTTTCATATCAGCCACTAAAAAGAGCAAAGGCGGTTGAAGATAAATTGATTGATGAACATAAAGTTGTTGAGTATGATTTCGATAAAAATGAATTATCAATACCAGATGATCAATTAAAAGAGCTTTATCGTTGTTTGTTAAATACTGAACAAAGAAGTGCAAATATAACTAAGTGGGATATTTACGGACTAGGCATAAAAGCAGAACGACCAAATAGAATATTTCATTGGAAGCCTATTAATTATTCTGAATACTTAAAATTAAACGTCCGTACTTATATCGGGGTCGATTGGGGGAAAGTGGACGCATTCGGAATATTAGAAGCAAAATACTATGATGGTAAATTATATTTACATGAGCTTAATTATGATTCTGAAAATAAATGGCAAGATAAATTAACGCCTTTGGAACGTCAAAACACGCAAGGTAAAGACGAAGGATTTGTCACTTGGTTGTTTACAAAGCTTGGAATATCTCAGGATTATGATGTTGTTTGTGACAACAACAGACCTCTTAAAATACTTGCATTGCGTAATGCAGGATGGGAGCGGGCAATTGCAGCTATTAAAACAGCAGGATCTATTTTAGATGGTATTGATTTACTGGACAATTTAGAAGTGTTTTATACAGACTGTTCTGAAAATATAGCGTATGAACAAGAAAATTATAGCCGACAAGTGGATAAGTACGGAGTCGTTCAGGACGAAGCAGAAGACACTGACAACCACTTAATGGATCCGACCAGATATATTGCCCTTCATTTGCAAAAAGAGGGCATAATACGTAAAGTTTAAAATAAATCATTATATTTGCTTTAAATAAAAATCATTGATGCGATATCAAAGAGAAGAAAATACTAATCAAAGCACTATCTGTTTAAGTACGGATAGTGCTTTTTTACTTTTATTTTAATGAGTTGGATTAGAAATGTATTAGGTTTGGGGTTTCTTGATGATGTAATTACTTATATCAACAGGCAATTAGACGGTAAAGCGCAATACAATGACTATTCTGACGATGTTAAAAAGTTAGAAGCTATTTTCTCAAATCCGGCTGTATTAAAAGTATTCGCTTTGCAATGTGATTTATTCTCTTTGGGTAAAGTTTACGTTTATAAAGACGGCAAAGAAGTTGATAATGATCCGTTCTTAGATATGATTAAAAAACCAAATCCATTTCAAAAAGAATCACAATTTCTTTGGGACATGATGTTTTGGAATATGGTAGGAAACACTTATGCTTATTGTGATTCTAAATTAGTAAGCGAAGATAATTTAATGTATATTCTGGAAAACAACAAAATGGATTTTCCAACTGAAATGCGTAAATATCAGGATAAAATCATATTATCTAAAGGGTTGCAAAAGACTATTAAGGATTTTATGATTGATTATAAATATGCTGATGGTTCTGGAGCTAAATTCCAATGGGGAAAAATTATTCACACTCCTGATTTGACAAACGGAGCGGGGAATTGGTTCAGAGGTGCAAGCCGTATCGATGCTTTATTTAAGATTATATCTAACTCAGAAGCTGCGATGGATGCTTTAAATATAAACATTCGTTATAGCGGAAAGTTTATGGTTGCAGGGCAAGCTGATCCAAACAACGTTACTCAATTGCCAATGGGTGAAACTGAAAAGCAAGATATTGAAACTAAAATGAATGGTCGCAAATCTGTTCACGCCGTTAAATCAATGATTGATATCAAAAGGTTTGTTGATAATTTAGCATCATTAAAATTAGATGAAATTCAATTAGCACAAATGTTTTTAATAGGTTCGATTTATAATATTCCAAAAGACGTTTTAGAAGCTTTATCTTCTGGAACTTATGAGAATCAAGAAAAAGCACGTGGAGCATTTATAAGTTATTGCTTAGCTCCAAAAGGAAAGTTATTCTTTGAAGGGTTCGCTTCGTTCTTTGGTTATGATTTAGAAGGAAAAGAAATAATTATTGATTGGGAACATTTGCCTTTTATGCAGGTTTTCGCTAAAGAAAGAGCAGAAACATTACAAACTCAATCTGAAACATTGTTAAATTTAATGCGTGCAGGAATTGAATTGAACGAGATAAATGAAATGTTGGATACTAACTTTACAAAATTAGATTATGAAAGAGCAGAACGAGCAACTCAAACAAGAAGTAACACAGCAAATTAAACATACAACTGATCCAATGATTAAAAAAGTATTGGAAAAGCGTCTAAAAGAAATTGATAAAACAGTTACAAAATGACATTAGAAGAAATCTTAGCCGACAAAGAACTGGCGATGCATAAAAAGAAATCAGAAATTCAAAAGTCTGATCTTTCAACTGTGTTATTAGATTCAGTTCAAAAAGCAGTTGCAAACGGAATTGATAAATTAGAGGTTTTGATTTATGAGGCTGTTATAAAGAAAGACCGTAATGAGTTTATGTTTAATCAATATAAATCTGGGTATGTTCTTAATCATTCAGTCGGAATGAGATACGTAAAACTTCTTTGGTGTTACGATAATTCTGATTCTGATTATTCTCAAAACAAAGAGAATTACGATAAATACTCGAAAGAAATATTAAATCAAAATGATTTAGGAGAGTATTTTTGGGCGGTTTTAGAAGCTAAAAATATAGAGGGTTCAGCAGTAGTAAAAGGATCAAACTTTTTAACTCCTGTGCTTTCTATTGAAGAAATAGACGAAAACACAATCAAAGTTAAATGTGCTATTTCGCCAAGTAATATATTAGATAGTCATAAAGATGTTCATATTCCTGGATTATGGAAAAAGTCATTAAGCGAAACTAAATACGATTTATTATTGCAAGAGCATGAAATGGATTTTGATAAGGTTATTACTGATTCCGTTTCTGGTAGCTTAAAGGTATATACGCAAATGGTTAGCGTTAAGGATTTGATGATTAAATTACAAAATAAAGAAGCCGGATCATCCACTTCAAATAAAAACGAGCCGTCAGTGAACACTCAACTACAAAATTTTTATTCACTATTAAAATCTTAAAAAATGGACGAAGTACAAAAAGCGGCTGAAGAGGTTAAAAATCAAATACAAGGATTTAAAGACGAGCTTCAAAAAGCAGCAACAAAAGAAGAATTCAAATCTTTAGAAAGTAAAATTGATTTGTTTGTAGAAAACAATAAGTCGGATGATACTTTATCTGATCAGGTAAAAGAGCTTAAAGAAGATTTGAGAATTATTAAAGAGAACACTCATACTTTTTCTGCAACAGGAGAAAATTTATTTGATGTTATTGAAAACGGGTTGAAGGAATTTTTGCCAAAAGTAAAAGAACACGCAAAAAACAATCCTGGAGAAAAAGCATGGGAATTAGAGCTTGAAATTAAAGCGGCTACTAACATGGCTACTACTGCTATCACGAATAGCACCGCAACGCCTGTAAACTTTGTATATCAGCAAGTAACTGATTACATGTCAGATCCAAGAGCAAGACAATACATTTTGCCTTATTTATCTAATGGAAATACAAATAAAGCTTCTTTGCCTTACATGGATAAAATTCCAACAGAAGGAACAATGGCAATTACTGCAGAAGGCGCATTAAAACCTTTGATTTCTGTATCATTTGTATTACGTTATTCTACAGCTAAAAAAATGGCTGGTCGTACGAAAATTTCAGAGGAAGCATTGGATGATATTCCAAATATTATGTCAATTATTCGTAATGAATTGGTTTATCAACATGATATTGCGGTTCAGGCTGATGTATTTACATTTGCATCCGCTTACGCACCTTCTTTTGTTGCGGGTTCTTTAGCGGCATCTACTGAGGCGCCAAGTAATTACGATGTAATTCGTGCTGCAGCTTACGCTATTAAAATAGCTTCAAAAGGGATGTTTATTCCTAATGCAGCAGTTGTGCCTTCTGCGGATCTTTACGCTATGGGAGCGACAAAGGATTTAAATAATAATTATGTATTGCCTCCTTTCGTATTGCCTGATGGAACAAGAGTTGAGGGAATGGCTATTATTGAAGATCCCTATGGAGTTATTGCTGCAGGAAGTTTTATTGTTGGAGACTGGAAACAAATACACAGAGATACTTACAAATCTTTTACAGTTCGTATCGGTCAGGGTATTGTTGGGAATGCAACAGCTGCTAATATTGTATCTGATTTTGAAAGCAACATGTACACTATTATTGGAGAAAGCAGATATCACTTATGGGGTTATGAAAATGCAAAAGTTGCATTTGTAGAAGGAACATTCGCAGCCGTTAAAACAGCTATCGAAGCCGCTTAATTAATAATTTTAAAACAATAATATCATGGCAGACGAAAAAGCAATGACTACTAAAAGTATCTTGAGTGACGAGCAGAAAGAAGAAAAAAACGCTAATACAAAAGCGGTTCAGTCAGGGTACAAAGGAAATCATCACATGGACAAAGTAGAGGTTACTATCTCAAAGGATACCAAGTATTATAAAAAAGGACAGAAAGACACGGTTCACCCGACTACTGCCTTTATTATGGAAGAAAAAGGTGTTATTGAAAAAGGATGGGAAAAAAATGTAAAAACCTACAATGCGCCTAAAGTTGTTGATGGACAATTAGCACAATAATAATTTATCATGTATATAATAGACGACACATATTTTCAATCACCTAAAAGAGAGGTTTCAAATTTGAACGAAGCAGATAGTAAATCATTTGCCGAACTACAATTGTTGATTGATGAAAAGTGTCGTCTATTGTTGCTTGATTTCTTAACAGTAGAACAATTTCAAGAATTAGATAGTTATTTAGTTAATGGATTGTTTCCGGAGCCTTACCAACCTGATCCGTTATTACCTAATTACGTTCCTCAGAAATGGATCGATTTAGTTAAAGGCTGTACTTATGAGGTAAATGAGATTCCTTTAAAATGGAATGGTTTGGCTTATTCATTAGGCACTTCAAAACAATCGTTATTGGCTGATTACGTTTATTATTTTTGGTTGGAATCACAAGTTAGTTACATGACGGGCGTAGGTGACGCAAAGGGCAATCCAAAAGGAGCTGTTTTAGTTAATCCTACTCAACGTTATGTGAATACTTGGAATGACTTTGTTAAGGGTTATCAAGATTGTTTGTTATCATACAGAGGATCTTCTTATGGTAACTATTACCCTCCTTATCCGTATAATGGAGTTGTAGGATATTGGCAGTATTATAATAACAAGGAAGTTTCTTTAATCCAATTTTTACAGGACAACAACGAAATTTATCCCAACGACAACCGTAAGTTCTTTGAAGCAAAAAATCAATTAGGATTATGATAGTTACCGAAACATTACTAAAAGAGATATTCTCACAGTTGCCTCCTTACAAGGACAGTAACGACAAAGAATTTCCGATACGTTTTGAATGGGGCAATCAAAATGATATAATATTGTTTTTAAAGACTATTTCGGGGAATAAATACCCACTTATTTGGCTTGTTGAAGGTTCTCAGGATGTTGACAGATTTGCACATCAAACTACACGAAATTGCCGTTTAATTATTGCGAAGGATTGTAAAAATGCAACTGATCGAAATCCTACTGTTTGGAATACTGAATTTATAACTGCTTTAAATCCTATATTAAAAAATGTTTTACGTGCTTTGGATAGATCTGGAGTGACTACCATAATAGGTAATCATACCGAAGATAGAAGAGCCAATTACACAGAAGAAGATTTACTTAAATGTACTGATTTTTGGAATGTAATTGTTTTAGACGTAAATATCATGTTTAAGGAAAAAGCAGACGGAACAGCACAATGTATAAACACCATTAAATTTTAAATAAAATGGCAGAAGATAAAAAAGAAGTTGAGGTTAAACAGCCGAAAACTGAAAAATTCAAAATTAAAAGGGAAGTCGTAATTGACAAACCTTATAAATTAGGTAGCGAAATTACGCTGACTAAAGGGAAAGACGACAAATTAAAAGAAACATTAATCTTTAATAAATTCATATAATGGCTTTAGAAGATCAAATTAACAAAGTAGATTGTACAGCGAGCGGAGTATTGGGAACTGGTTTAGCCGGATGCCGTATCGACCGTGATCGAGTAACAGCAATCGGACTTCTTACAAGAGGTTTTAAATTCGCTGAGGAAATTACGCTTGAATACATGCGTGAACTTCAAACAAACGGAACATTGATTATGCTTCAGGGTGTAATTACTTTTGTGGATAATACAGCCGAAGATACGGTAATTACCCGTGATGGTTCTGGGATTAAAAAAGTAGCCGGACAGATGCCGTATGAATATGCAGCAACTTTTGATAATGGCGTAAACTTTCATAAAGCATTAACATCACTATCTTCTTATGAAGGTTATGATATTGTACTTTTTGACGTAAACAACACATTATGGCTTACTTCTACTAAATCAGGAGAGTACAAAGGATTCTCTTTGGGTATGTTCCAAAACGGAAAATACACCGGAGCAAACGGAACGGATTCTGCAAGTCAAACAGTTACGTTTCAAATCGTAAACAGATTAGAAGTTGATTCTTTGATGTCGTGGGTGACAAATGAAAATTTAGATTTTACTTATGATGAACTACAAGGAGTCAATCAGGTTAAAATTACCATTGATCCGGTATCAGCAGGAACTTCAATAGTTGTAGAAGCATTTGTTTTAGACGGAACTCATTCGGTTAATGGATTATTATTCGGAAATTTCACAGCTACTAAAAACGGAGTAGTAAGTAATCCGACAGTTGCTGTTCAAGATCCTGTAACTAAGAAATACACTCTTACAGTTCCGGCTTTGGTCGCTACTGATGTTGTAACAGTTTCTTTAAATGGGATTATCCTAACTACATTAGGAACTCTTTACAAATCAAACACAGCAACAGCGGTTGTAGTGTAATGTCTGATTATTAAATATCAAAAGCCGTTGCGTTATGTAACGGCTTTTTTTGTACTTTTGAATAAACCTTAAAACAATTTAATTATGAAAACTTATATTGCTTATTTTAAAGATTTTGGATTATCTATTTATCCTTTTAAAACAGGATTTGATTTAGTATTAATTTGCGTGACAATATCCGTAGAATTTAAGACACATGGCAATAAGGGTCAAACAGAAAATTAGAAAATTAGAATTGATTCGTGATAATTTAAAAAGCGATACAAATAAAATACTCAATAGGCATAAAAAAGAAATAATTGAATTGAATAAATCGCAAATGATTGATGGTTATGGAAGCGATAACCGTGATTTATTCAATGCGTTAAGACAATATGATGGGGTTTATAATCCTGGATATAAAAAAAGTGGGTTGTATGATTTCTATGAAACAGGCGCATTTATTAGAGGTTTATTTGCCGACATAAGAAACAATGAAATATTTATTGACAGTACAGGTAAAGGAAGTGGTGATAAATCACTATTTTTTGCAGGATATACTAATTTATTTGGATTAAATAGTGATAGCATGCAAAAATTAAGAGGTATTATTATGCCTGAATTGAAAGCTTACTTAAAATCAAGATTATGAACAAACCAAAAATGCCAATGTCTAGAGTAATTAATGAAACAAGACATGTTTCGTTTTGTCCTATATGTAGAAGTAGTATGATTAGAAAATATTGGATTTACTTTTTTGGAAAACAATTTTGTATAAATAAAGAATGTGGTTATGAAAAATAATACTAAAATATCTGAATTACCAAATCACTACGCATCAATTGAAGATTTGACGCTTTATAGATGGGATAAATACACCCAAACCAAAGACAATAACTGGTTTTTGATTGATTATGATGGCAGGCAAACAAAACTTGATTCAGAAGATTTAAAAGCTGTTGAAAACGATTTGGTTGACCAATATTTTAAAGCTGTCGATGATAGGAGTTTTTCAAATAAAATGCAAAAGTGGGGGCGTATTGACTTTTTGAAAAGAAAATTTGAAACATGTCATTTGTTGCTTGATGGATTAAATACAATTATCGGTTTTCCTGTAACAAAAGAAACTTCTGAAATGCGTATTAAGTACGTTTTAGAGCTTAAAAAATGGCGTTTGAATTTTCCTTTGTTGAATAGTTTTTATGATGATTCAATCCTTATAAATGAGTTTAGAAACGCATTAGAAGGGATAGCAACTGAGATTGCATTGATAAGCAAAGAGGTAATAAAAGAAGGTAGAGAAGAAAGCGCATCATTATCAAAACAATTACAAATCGCAACAATAGCTTTGTCATACCCATACCGTTTAAATCCAAAAGAAATAACAGTTTCTGAATGGATTGAGATATGCAAATTAGTAGAAGAAAAAGCTAAACAAAATTAATACATGGCTAATCAAGACGAATTATTTGATTTTAACGAAGAACAAAAACAGCTTCAAAAGCTTATAGATCAGTTCAAACTTCTTGACACTACTATAATGAAGGTTTCTGCTGATGCTTTGGCAGCGGGCAGAAACATAAATGCAATAACATTGCCAAGCGATTTAGCTAATTTCACGGCTCAAAACGCACAATTAACTGCTACCATCCAAGCGCAAGCAAGGGAGTTGGCAAGATTACAGGCGCAATATACCACGCTTACTCAACAACGACAAAGGTCATCACAAAGGACTGCCGAAGAATCTGTAAATCAAGGGATTCTTAACCGTAATGCCATGGAGGCAGCACGTATTAATTCTACTTTAGCAGGGGCATATACCAGATTAAGCGCAGAACAAAGTAGAGCATCCAGATTGTTGCAGGATTTAATTTCACGTGGCAGATTGGCTACGCAAACGCAACGTGAGTATGATAGGGAGTTAAGAATTGCACAGCGTGAATTTGACACACTTAATAATCGTATTCTGGCAGCTGATAGAGCTGTTGGTCGTTTCAATAGGAATGTTGGTAATTATCCAACACAAGCGGTAAGAGGTTTAAAAGATTTGCTTTCTGCTTTCGGAATTGTAGGAGGTTTGCAAATGTTTGCTCAGATATCAAAGGATATTTTCGAGACAACCAAAGAAATACAATCAATGGACATGGCTTTAAAACAAGTCACAGGAACGCAAGAATTGTTTAATCAATCTCAAATGTTCTTGTCTCGTGTTTCAGAAGCTTACGGTGCAGATTTAGGTAAATTAACTCAACAATTTACTCAGTTTTATGTTTCTGCAAAAGATAAGATTAGCGGTAATGAAATTGAAAATATTTTCGAAAGCATTACAAAAGCCGGCGCAACGATGGGGCTGTCCACCCAACAACAGGAGCGAGCTTTTATGGCATTGAATCAAATGATGTCTAAAGGAACTATTCAGGCAGAGGAATTACGTGGACAATTAGGAGAAGCATTGCCTGGAGCATTGGGTATTATGGCTAAGGCTTTAGGTGTTACTGAAAAACAACTAGGTCAAATGATGAAAGACGGGGAATTACTGGCTTCAGATGTTTTGCCAAAATTCGCCAGACAATTAGAAATAACTTACGGTATTGAAAATGTAAATCGCATAGATACATTGGCGGCTGCACAAGGAAGATATACAAATGCATGGCGTGATTTCGTAAGAGGATTAGATGAAGATGGCAATAAGCTGTCTAAATTTATGAAAAATGCAATTGGACTTGGTACAGACTTACTAATTGGAGCTAGTTATGCACTAGAATCGGATCAGCAAACAAGAAATAGAACCTTAAAAACACTCCAAGAATCTGGTTTTAACCAAACAATGTCTTACTACAAAGGTCTTGCTGAATTAAAAAAAGAAGATTTAGAAAATGACAAAGCATATACTTTGCAAAAGGCAAAAGAAGAAACCGCTGAGTACAAAAGATTAGAACAGAGAAATTTAATATTAAGGGCTATTGCTTCTCAGGAATACGGGAATAATTTAGATAAAAACAGACAAATTGTTGATGCTAAATACGAGCTAAAAGACAATGTAGCTGCAATGGTATTGATAAATAATCTTTTATCAAGAAGAAAAGGTCAATTATCTGCTGTGATAAAACTTTTAGGAGATGATAACAAAGCTACAGAAACAAATACAGAACTTACAGAGGCACAATTAAAAGCCATTGAAGACGCTTTAAAAGCAAAATATGACACAGCTAAAAAAGAGCTTGAATTACGTGCTTTAGTTCAGGAAACGATTTTAAACGGAGAAAATGAAAGTTATGAAAATCAATATCAGGCTTTAGATAAGTTCCTTGATTTAAAAATGCAGATTATAAAACTTGACTATAACGAACAAGTTCGATTGGCAAAAGGGAATAAAGATAAAATAAGGATAGCAGAAATTGATGCTGAAATGGCAACAATAAAACAATTACAGGATGGATTCAACAAAACAAAGGCTATTCGTAAAAAACAAAATGATGAATACATTGAGGAAATTAAAAACGTTGAGAAGTTTTTAAAAGACCATGAAGATGAAAAAACAAGAATAAGAGAAACTTCAGATGAATTTGAGAATGATTTGTTTATGACTGCATGGAAAGCAAGAGAGGAGGCTTACGACAAAGAGATCGAAAGATTAAAAGAATTAAAACAGGCTACTTCTGACTATCTTTCTACTTTTGGAGATGAATTTATGTCTAATTCTGGATTCGGTGAAACTTTTAATACTTTCTTTAAGCAAATAAAAGGCGCTAACGGGGAAATGACAACTATGTTTAAGCAACTTATGGAAGGAGCTGATACAACAGCCAAAAAAGCTGCTGTTGTTTTTACTTCAATTGCTGAATCGGCTCAGGAAATGTATAATTTTATTTCTAATGCTTCACAGGCTAATTTTGATGGAGAAAAAGAGCGTTTGCAAAGTCAGTACGATGTTGCTTTTGAGTACGCTAACGGAAACAAAGAAGCCGAGGAAAAACTTGCAAATGATTTAGAAGCAAAGAAAAAAGAAATAGCCAATCGTGAAGCAAAAGCAAAGAAACAACAAGCAATATTTAATATTGCTATTGATACGGCTCAGGCTATAATAGGATTATGGGCTAAACCAGGGTTCCCTGCCGCTATACCTATGGTTGCATTAGTTGCTGCTCTGGGAGCTACACAGATAGCCATGGTTTCAAGTCAAAAAATACCACAGTATTTTAAAGGCGGTGTGCATGATGGTGGTTTGATGATGGTTAACGATGCCCCTGGTAATAACTTCAAAGAAACAATTGTATTTCCTAATGGTGGTATTGCACAACCAGAAGGGCGTAATGTTTTAATGAATGCGCCAGCAGGAACTAAAATACACACTCCTGACCAATGGGATAAACTACAACAAGAGAAAGAATTATTCAATATGTTACAACCTAGTGGTATTTTTATGAACTCTCAACAAGCACAATCTGGGTTTGATTATGATGCTATGGATGATATAATGAATAAGTATTTAGGCAATGTTACTGTTGAGCAGACATTAATGGATAAAAGAGGCTTTAGAACATTTATTAAGAACTCAGGAAGTAGTACTGAAGTAAACAGAAATTTCGCATCATCAAAAGGTTACAAATTCAAATAATCATGGCAGGAGAAAAATTTTATTTTATATTTTCTGACGAACCAAATACTAAATATTGGATTGACGAGCCAGAAGGATATTCTGAGGTAGATTTTGTTTTAGAGCAGAAAGAAAACAGAATGGGTCGTGATGAATCTTTGAACGGCGGAGAGAATCGTTTTAAATTCACAGACTATAGAAATCACTATTTAGATAAATTACTTTTTTACTATCATAGTAGAGGCTTTGAATCTGAAATAATTTTAGGTATAGTAACCTTATTAGCCAATGTTTATGAATCTGAATTACATTTTGTTGATGTTGAAACGGATGAATTGACTTATTTGTCATGCCGAACAATATCAAAAAACAGCCAACAATTAATCAAGTCCAGAAGAGAAACAAAAGTTGATATGTTTTCGTCTGTTGATATTGACGGGAATTACATTGAGCCGTTAGCTCCTTCAAATATGCTTCAGCAAACAAAGCCGACAATTCAAATATCTGAATGGGAGCAAACTGTTGACTATTCACAGAATTTATTGGCGAGTGGTTCGGATGTAGAGGTTCGTTACCAGGTAAATCCTGTGCAAAATTTGGTCAAGAGCGGTATTCAGGACACATATACTTTTTTTACAGATACAGAATCCAAAAGAAGAGAGCCGTTTTTAGACAGTTCTTTCAAATTGTTTCAAGCAGATTCTAATTTGATAAATGTAAAAATATCGGTTAAATCTTTGAATTTAAAGTTTACTACAGATGTAGATAACAACGGTAACGGTTATGTGAATTTTAAACTAAAAGTTTTTAAAGGAAGTACTTTTTTGGATGCTGAGGAATATTCATTGTTATCCACTTTTAATACTGAAAATCAGTTTTATTCTTTCATGGGCGATTTGTCTGATTTAAACATAGGCACAGTTTATCGTAATGAATCGGTATGGATTTTTTTTGAAGTTAATACTGTTCAATCAACAAATGTTGTTATAGGAGGAACACCAAGATTTGAAGTATTTACCGATATATACAAAGGGACTAAAATAATAGCTTCTGCCGAATCATTATCTTATAATTCAATAATCCCCACATTTCGTTTAATTGATGTAATGAGGCAGGTTTTAAGAAGCATTTCAGGAAATCCAGCATTGTCACAACGTTATGATTTTGCAGGGGAATTATACGATAACGTTTTGTTCAATGGGAATCTAATGAGAGGCGAAACAGAAAAGCCTTTTTATGTTAGTTTGGATGATATTGAAAAATCTATTTGGGGAGAAAATAAAGGAGATACTGAAATACAGGAGGACGGGTCTGTTTTTGTTGGAATTGAAAAAGATTTCTATACCGATATTGAGTGTGGTTTTTTTGACAATGTTCAGTTTGAGGACATGGCAAAAAATACCAATCCAAAATATGCGTTGAATGAGTTCAAATTTAAGTACAGTAAATACCAATCATTAAAAGAGGAAACTCAGCCTAATTCAGAAAGCACAATTCACGGGGAAAGTATTTGGACTTTTTTCAATAAACGAGCTACGAATAAATTAGAAGCAAATGTAGAATGGGTTCGTGATGCAATATTAATAGATGCTCAGCAAAGATTATCAACCAAAATAAGCGATAATACAGCTACTCAAGATGATGACACTATATTTTGTGTTGATGTATTGACAACTGAAAACGATCAGAAGTTTACAGAAACCACAAAGCTTCAGCACACTTATTCAGACCCTACATTAACACTAAGAAGCAACGGAGAGGTTAATTTTTTAACACTTGGAATTAAGCCGTTAACGACTGTAATAATAGAAGAGCCAAACATAAATGCAGGAACATACACGGTACAATCTGTTTTACAGACAGAACTTGTGTTAGTTGGTGGCGTAGGATTGAATCCAATAAATGATGGTTTAAAAATAACCAGGTACACGTATGAGATAAAAAAAGAAACGATTCCTTTAACCAATAGAACAGACGAAGCATTTACGGCTATTAGTAATTTAATTTCGCCTGACAAGTATAGTAATTTAAGGTATAGTATCAAAAGGAATATTTTGAATTATTGGAATAGCACATTGGCAACGGCTAATTTATTCTGGAAAGAAAATCCATTACGAAGCACGTATTATAAGAACAACGGTAAATGTAGTACAACGTATGCCGGATTAACTGTAGTTGAAAACGAACCATTCGTGCCTACTGACCCGATTTTGTCGCCTTACATTTATAATGACTTAACTTTTGCGAATGTTGATTTTGATGACTATATTATTTTAAGGGATCGGATTAAAAAAGACCGTGGATATATTCGTGCTATTAATAAAAATATGCGTGTTATAAAAGTTTACCCACAAAAAGTAACTTATGTAAATGCAGAAAAGAAATTAGTTATTTCAGGCGAAGAAAAGTTTGAAAAGGCTTATTTGACTATTTCAAATGAGGGTGGTATTATATTGGTTAACGATGAAACTCGATTGATGCGATTGGATTATTCGATAGAAAACAATGAGGTTTCATTGTTTGATAAAGAGCGATTCCGTTTGTACAATCCTGTTTTTTGGGACAAAGTTTCAGTAAATGGAGCCAACGCAGAAAATATTGAGGAATTAATTTCTTGGTTAGATTTGCTTAGTTAAAAATAATTACTATATTTACATCGTGGACTATGATGGTCATAATAACAGCGTATGAAGTAATACGCATCTAATAATAACTAAAGCACCTTTTAACCGAGGTGCTTTTTTAATTTAAATAGCCACTAAAAACAATTATTATGAAAATTAAAGGAAAATTCAAGAAGGATTTCGAAAATTATCTGTTGAAAAATGATTTAATGTCTCCTTGGGAATATCAAGTCTTTGAAAAACTTTCTGAGATAGTAAAATTAGCTTATATTATAGGTTTTTTAGATTCTAAAGGCTTGTATATAAATACTTTTTCAGTTTGTCTTATTTATACTTCTTTTGGTTATAATATTAGATTTAAAGATATAGAAAAGCCAGAAATTGAATCTGATGAAAATGAATTTGACACTAGAAGTTTAGCTATAAAAGATGCTATTTCAAAAGCGCAAGAAATTTATAACTCAAATAAAATAGCAATATGAAACCAACCTTAAACGAAGAAATAGAAATGAGTGCAAAAGGAGTTGATTATGTTGATTCGCTTGTGCCGAAAACACCTGCCCGAAACACAAATTTCACTAAAAAAGATATTGATTCGTGGAAGCCAAAAAACAACAATTTCCCAAAAATAATATTTGTCTGCTTGGTTATAAAATTAATAATTTGCGCAATAGCAATAATTAAAATTAGTGAGTTATGAAGAAAGAAATTTCAATTATAGTAACCGCATCTCAAACACCTTCTGAACCAATTAAAACTGTTTATATTGACGGAATACAGCATGATTTGGAATATATTGGAGAAGGTAATTATTTGTTAAAAAATAAAACCAGTTTAAAACAACAACAAAAACAAGCTAAAGAACAGTAGTATGGAAGTATTAATTAAATCAATATTGTTTTTATTATTTTTATTTATAGCTTTTTTAATGTTCTCATTTGTTAAAAATAATAAATAAAAGTATTATGAAAGAATGTGAATGTAAACCGATGGTGGAAAGTAATTTTACCACGAGTTGTTGGGATTATAAAAAACTAAAAAGAACCTTAGTTTATCATCATTCAAACAGCAAAAAAGGATTTCCAATAAAAGGAACTAACTTAAGAGTTTCTTTTGAATATATTTAAAATTATGAATTATTATAAAATACACCCGAATAAAAAACCTAAAAGAATCCCTGAAAGAATTATTAACCCTAAAAAAGCACATACTAATATTATTGCAGTTATGGGAGCGGTTCAGATAAGAACAATTCAATCACAGCCGTTTATAAGTATTAATGATAAAAAGATAAATATTGCAGAAGCTGTTTTAAAAACTGCGACCGCAATAAGTAATCTATGGTCGCCAAAACAAAAATATTTAGACAGAATCAACAATACAAAATAATTTATCAAGCCTACGCTCATAATGTAGGTTTTTTGTTTTATATTTGCTATTGTCAAAGCAACGATGTGAATCAGGGCAAAATATGGTAAATCCTATAATTAACATTTATCGCACACTTGAAGAAGCAATGTTTTTCAAGAACTCGCCTCGAAACGCTTTCTATACGTTTTCGGGGATTCAACTTTTACCAAACAATCCAAACAAATATTTACAAGTTACCAATACACCAAACGGAATAAATTTAGAGGATTGGACTGTTTACGGTGTTTCAGTTTGCGGTACTTATGAATCGGATATTACCGCTTCGTTTATGGTTGAAAAATTAACCAATTCACTAAATGGTAATCCTCAATTGATTTGGTCACTTGAAAACGTTACTGTTGATTTTGGATATGGATTAATTTACTTAAGAATTGAGCAAGCAGAAGGAGAAACATTTTATTCTACGCCTTTTAAATTAACCGCAATCAATGAAGAACTTGTTTCACAAATAACATACAAATATAAGCGAACAGACGAGTTTCAATCGATTGGAGCTAATATATGGTTTAGATCAGAATCACTTCAAATAAACCTTCAAAACTATTACGAAACATCAACAGAAAACAGCGTTACTACCGCAGTACAATCAAATAAAACAGAATTTTGGGAAACTGAAAGCATGTCAATATCAAATTTGATAAAT
>Ga0247817_10000184_pt1 | contig 40273 bp, 40 predicted proteins | sample UWRJL212509R1_FD_178010 | JGI IMG/M metagenome (GOLD analysis project Ga0247817, IMG submission 178010) | Plant litter microbial communities from Arlington Agricultural Research Station in Wisconsin, United States - UWRJ-L212-509R-1 | ecosystem: Environmental > Terrestrial > Plant litter >... | reverse complement strand
AGACGAACATAATTTTATTGACATCAAAAGAGCTTCTAACGAAATTGCTTTGGTCGATAATAAAAACAAAACTGTGATTTATGGAATCGACAGCTTATTAAAAGTCATCGGAAATTCTTTCCCTTGGATGGAAAAAGTTGGAAATATTGCTCCTATAAAATTCCTGCTCAAGAAATTGTATTCTTTTATTTCTTACAACCGAAAAGTAATTATTCCAAATAAAAAAGTAAGCGAAAAAGTATTGCAATGTGTTCCAAGTTTTAATTACAAATACAGAATTTTGTATATCGTTTTTGCAATACTAATGACGGCTTTCACACTTTTTAATTATTCAGAATTGATTCCTGATTTACCAAAAGGAAACTTTGGTCGAGAATTGATTTTGGCTTTCGGAAAAATTATTTTTCAAAGTTTATTCTTATTGAAATTAGACCGAAAAAGAATTTTAAATTACGCCGGAAATTTAATGACTGTTTCGTTATTTGGCTCTCTGATGTTGACTCCAGTTTTAATTCTGAATCAATTTATAAACTTGCCTGAAATACTAATTCTAGGTTGGTTCGGAATCACTGTTTTGATAATGTTTATCGAACATTTCAGAAGAATTAAACTTTTAGAACTTCCAAATCATTTAGCTTTCTCTTGGATATTTTATAAAATAATCACTTTACTAATCATCTTAATTTTATAGTTATGAACATTCAAATCCCAAACTGGCTCATCATCCTCAGCGGCATCGGTCAGATTTTCACAGCAATGATTTATCCTTACATCAGACATCAAGTTTTTGACTGGTACAATGACGTAAAAAAACTGAAACCACTGAATCAAGAAATTGCGAAAACCTATGGAAGATATATCCAAGGCTTGAATTTTAGCTTCGGATTAATTGCGATAGTTTTTACCAATGAGTTACAAGAACAATCTGCATTGGCTGTCGCTTTAACCGGATTGATAGCTTTATATTGGGTTGGAAAAGTCGCTACGCAAATTGCTTATTATCCGATGTATCAAATTCCGCAGAAAATGCTTTTTAAAATCGGAAGCTATTGCATGAACACACTTTTTGTGCTGTTTGCAGTCGTAAATACTTGGTTATTTATTTACAATTTAATCGGACATTACAAATTATGACCAAAATAACACTCCAAACTAAAATAAAAGCGCCAATCGAAACCGTTTTCAATTTATCAAGAAACATTGATATTCACTTGCTTTCAACAAGTCAAACCAATGAAAAAGCAATTGCTGGAAAAACTTCTGGATTAATTGAATTGAATGAAACGGTAACGTGGAAAGGAAAGCATTTTGGTTTTTATCTAAAACATTCGAGTAAAATTACCGAAATGGAGTTTCCGAATTACTTTGTTGATATTATGGAGAAAGGTCATTTTAAATCGTTTCGACACGAGCATTATTTTGAAGAAAAAAATGGTTTTACGACGATGAAAGACGTATTGATTTATGAAACGCCTTTTTGGATTTTTGGACGATTTTTCGATTACATTTTACTAAAGAATCACATGCGGAATTTTCTTTTGGAACGAAATGCGATTCTAAAAAATAGTGCAGAAAATCAAACCAAATAAACCATCGCCAGCCAAAACATTGGAATACTTTCCACCCAAAAAGAAGTGTAATATTTCGACCGATTTTCACTGGCAAAAACCATAAAAAGTGAAGTGGTTATAACCAAAATTGTATTGACAAAAAGCTGATTCACATCAATTTCACTTTTTAAAAATTCCAAGAAATAAAGCGGAATTAATAACAGTATTCCAAGAATTTTCGTCTTCTTCACTCCTATTCTTTGCGGCACGGTTTTCAAAGCCGGATCATCCGTTCTTAAATCGATGATTTCAAAAATCAAAATCAGGCTGATTACCAATAAAAATCGCTGGCAACATTTTAAAATTACGTCGGAGAAAACTTCAGTTCCAGCATTTATTAGCGGCAACAAAGTTGTTACTCCAGACCAACAAATGGCGACGATATAAATTTTGACACCGCTCCAATTTCTAATATTTTTCTTTTTTGAAAAAACCGGAACCGTGTATAAAAAAGTCAATCCGAAGAAAATAATGGCCACGATTTGCGTAATTCTTTCCAAACAAAAAAAGAAATAGGCCGAAGCCAAAAAAGAAATTACGCTTAAAACCAAAACCGCTTTCAGTTCCAACCGTATTGGTTTTTTATTCCGAAAAAAAGCCTCGTATTTGATGAAATTGTAACCAAAAACAGTCCCGAAAAAAGCAAATCCTGCTATTGCCAAATCAAACGGATTTTTGAACATGTGGTTGGTCATTAAAACCAGCGACAAAACGGCAACGGCAACGTGAATGCTTCCGTTAATGTAAAAATCAAATAGTCGTCTCATAGCCTGCATACTGCAAAAATAGCGAAAGTGTTAACAACATAGCATTTTCGTTGAAAAATTCCTAAAAAAACCGTGTTAAAAAACGATTAAATTTTGAGATTAATAAGTACTTTTGTGCCACAAAAAACAACCCACTACACATTATTATGAAAACAGATGCTTTTGCTTTAAGACATATTGGTCCAAGAGAAAATGACCTACAACATATGTTCAAAACTATTGGTGTTGAGTCGATTGACCAATTGATTTATGAAACGCTTCCGGATGATATTCGTCTAAAAGCGCCATTAAATTTGGAACCAGCAATGACTGAATATGAATATTTGAACCACATTCAGAAATTAGGAAATAAAAATAAAGTATTCAAATCATATATCGGTTTGGGTTATCATCCGGCAATTGTGCCTGCGGTTGTTCAGAGAAATGTGTTCGAAAATCCAGGTTGGTACACGGCTTACACGCCTTATCAAGCTGAAATTGCACAAGGCCGTTTGGAAGCGTTGTTGAATTACCAAACTACTGTAATTGAATTGACAGGAATGGAAATCGCAAATGCTTCGTTATTGGATGAAGGAACGTCTGCTGCAGAAGCAATGGCGTTGCTTTTTGACGTAAGAACTCGCGACCAAAAGAAAAATAATGTAAACAAATTCTTCGTTTCTGAAGAAATTTTGCCTCAAACTTTATCGGTTTTAAAAACACGTTCGACTCCGATTGGTGTTGAATTAGTGATCGGGAACCACGAAGAATTTACTTTCGGAAATGATTTCTTCGGAGCAATTTTGCAATATCCAGGGAAATTTGGACAAGTTCACGATTATGCTCAATTTATTGCTACCGCCAAATCAAGCTATATCAAAGTGGCTGTTGCTGCCGATATTTTAAGCTTGGTAAAATTAACTTCTCCAGGAGAAATGGGAGCTGACGTGGTTGTTGGAACAACGCAACGTTTCGGGATTCCGATGGGTTATGGCGGACCTCACGCTGCTTATTTTGCTACAAAAGAAGAATATAAAAGAAGTATGCCAGGAAGAATCATCGGTGTGACTGTTGATACCAACGGAAACCGTGCGCTTCGTATGGCTTTGCAAACACGTGAGCAACATATCAAACGTGAAAAAGCGACTTCAAATATTTGTACGGCGCAAGTACTTTTGGCTGTTATGGCCGGAATGTATGCGGTTTACCACGGTCCAAAAGGATTGGAATATATTGCTGACAAAGTGCACGCTTCGGCAGTAACTACGGCAGAAGCTTTGAATAAAATTGGCGTTTACCAAACGAATACTTCTTTCTTCGACACAATTGTTGTGAAAGCCGATGCTCAAAAAGTAAAAGCGATTGCGGAGAAAAACGAATTCAATTTCTATTATATTGATAACGAATCGGTTTCAATTTCTTTCAATGAAACGACTAGCTTGGCAGACATCAACACAATCGTGGCGATTTTTGCAGAAGCTGTTGGAAAAGAAACCGTGACAGTTAGCGAATTAGCGAATGTGTCAATGATTTTGGAAAGTCTAAACAGAAATTCAACATTTTTAACGCACGACGTTTTCAACAAACATCATTCTGAAACCGCTTTGATGCGTTATATCAAAATGTTGGAAAGAAAAGATTTGGCGTTGAATCATTCGATGATTTCGTTAGGTTCTTGTACGATGAAATTGAACGCTGCTGCAGAAATGTTGCCTTTAAGCATGGCAAATTGGAATAACATTCACCCATTTGCTCCAGTGGAACAAGCGGAAGGTTACCAAATTATGCTTAAAAAACTAGAAGAGCAATTGAACGTTGTAACTGGTTTTGCAGGAACAACTTTACAGCCAAATTCTGGTGCTCAAGGTGAATATGCAGGTTTAATGGTTATTCGTGCGTATCACCAGTCAAGAGGCGATTCTCACAGAAATATCGCTTTGATTCCGGCTTCGGCACACGGAACAAATCCGGCGACAGCAACGATGGCAGGAATGCAAGTTGTGGTTACAAAAACATCTGAAAACGGAAATATCGACGTTGAAGATTTAAGAGCAAAAGCAATTCAATATAAAGATAACTTGGCATGTTTGATGGTAACGTATCCATCGACTCACGGAGTTTATGAAGCTTCAATCATTGAAGTAACAAAAATCATCCACGAAAACGGAGGTCAAGTTTATATGGACGGTGCCAATATGAATGCACAAGTTGGATTGACAAATCCAGCAACAATCGGTGCTGATGTTTGCCACTTGAATTTACATAAAACTTTCGCAATTCCTCACGGTGGCGGCGGACCTGGTGTTGGACCAATTTGTGTTGCACAACATTTAGTGGAATTTTTACCAACAAATCCATTAATTCCAACAGGTGGCGACAATGCAATCACGGCAATTTCTGCAGCACCTTGGGGTTCTGCTTTGGTTTGCTTAATTTCTTACGGATATATTACAATGCTTGGCGCGGATGGTTTGACAAGTTCAACACACCACGCAATTTTAAATGCAAATTACATCAAAGAAAGATTAAGCGGTCACTTTGAAACTTTATATTCTGGAGAAATGGGACGCGCAGCACACGAAATGATTATCGAATGTCGTCCGTTTAAAGAACGTGGCATTGAAGTTACCGATATCGCAAAACGTTTGATGGATTATGGTTTCCACGCACCAACAGTTTCTTTCCCAGTAGCTGGAACGTTGATGATTGAACCTACAGAAAGTGAAAATCTGGAAGAATTAGACCGTTTTTGTGATGCGATGATTTCAATCAGAAAAGAAATTGAAAGAGCTTCTGCAGAAGATAAAAACAACGTGTTGAAAAATTCGCCACACACTTTGGCAATGTTGACTGCTGATACTTGGGATTTTCCATACACTAGAGAAGACGCTGCTTTCCCATTAGACTATATTGCTGAAAATAAATTCTGGCCATCAGTTCGAAGAGTTGATGACGCTTATGGCGACAGAAACTTAGTTTGTTCTTGTGCTCCGATTGAAGCGTATATGGAAAGCTAAGAATTTCTATATAACTACATTGATAACCCTTTCACATCGAAAGGGTTATTTTTTTGCCTATAATTTTGATTTAAAATATTCGTTATCTTTGTAATACAAATTTTTATAAAATGGAAACTTTAATAATACATACCGAAGCAGAAAAAGTCGAGATCATAAAAGAATTTTTAAATTCTATTAAAGTCAAATTTGAAATTTCTACAGACCAATCTGATACGGAAAGTTCTTATGATCCTGAGTTTGTTGCTAAAATAGAAAGAAGCAGACAGCAAGCAAAAGAAGGAAAAATTACTCGTATCAAATTGGAAGATTTATGGAAATAGATTTTACTGATGATGCTAAAAGTGATTTAGCGTTTTGGATAAAATCTGGAAACAAATCTATTCAAAAGAAAATCAATGAACTTTTGCTTTCGATAAAGGAAACACCCTATTCTGGAGTCGGAAAACCTGAAGCACTTAAACACCGACTTTCTGGTTTGTGGAGCAGAAGAATTAATCAAGAACATCGTTTGGTTTATGAAATTGATGAGGATGCGAATTTAATTTTAATTCATTCACTGAAAGGTCATTATTAAATATTTACTTCACTAATGAACGACATTGATATCAGAGAAGATTTAGAAATTCTACTCTCCAAATTTTATTCCAAATTACTTTCTGACAATACAATAAGCTACATTTTTACCGATGTTGCTAAAATTAATCTAGAATCACATTTGCCAAAAATAATCGACTTCTGGAATTTAAGCTTATTCGGGAAAGGCGATTATTCAAACAACATAATGAAAATTCATTTAGATTTAAATAACGAAGAAAAGTTGGACGAAAAACATTTCAAAACTTGGCTAAATCACTTTTATGACACCGTTGACGAGAATTTTTCTGGCAAAAATTCAGAAATTATAAAAACCAAAGCTTTGTCAATCGCTACGTTTATGCAAATTAAAATGCACAAAGTTCACTAAACATCTATTTATCAGCAACAAAAAATCGAATTATTGAAGATTTCATAATTATATGCATGCATAGCATTTTATTATGTAGGAATATATATTTTTAATACATTAGCATAATATAAAATTTCCAAAATGAACATTAAAATAATTGGTTCGGGCAGTTACATCCCAGAAATCAAAGTCACAAATCAAGACTTCCATAAGCACGTTTTTTTAAATGAGGACGGAACGCCTCTTGCCCACACGACTGAGGTCATTATTGGAAAATTCAAAAGTATTACCGGAATTGAAGAACGTCGTTATGTTGACGAAAACTTATTGACTTCTGATATTGCGGCAATCGCTGCAGAAAATGCGATTATTGACGCAAATATTGACCGAGAATCAATCGATTATATCATTCTTGCTCACAACTTTGGAGATGTAAAACACGGAAAAATCCAAGCGGATACTGTTCCAAGTTTAGCAACTAGAGTCAAAAATAAATTACGCATCAAAAACCCAAAATGCGTGGCTTATGACATTCTTTTCGGTTGTCCGGGTTGGATTGAAGGAACATTGCAAGCCAACGCTTTCATCAAATCCGGAATGGCAAAACGTTGCTTGGTGATTGGTGCTGAAACTTTGTCACGAGTTATTGATCCGCACGATCGTGATTCGATGATTTATGCCGATGGAGCCGGAGCCACAATTGTGGAAGAATCTCCTGACGATTCTGGACTTTTATCTTATGAAAGCGCCACTTTTGCTTATGACGAAGCCGATTATCTTTACTTCGGAAATTCTTACAACAAAGATTTAGATCCAGATACTCGTTATATAAAAATGTATGGCAGAAAGATTTATGAATTTGCATTAAACCAAGTTCCATGCGCGATGAAAAGTTGTTTGGAGAAAAGCGGTATCGATATTTCTGACGTAAAAAAAATCTTGATTCACCAAGCCAACGAAAAAATGGACGAAGCGATTATCAATCGTTTTTACAAACTTTTTGACCTTCCGGCGCCAAAAGATATTATGCCAATGAGCATCCACGAACACGGAAACAGCAGTGTTGCCACGGTTCCGACGCTTTATGACTTGTTGATGAAAGGAAAAATCGAAAATCAAGAAATTCATAAAGGAGATGTTATTATCTTTGCATCCGTTGGCGCGGGAATGAACATCAACGCCTTCACTTATCGATTATAAAAGTTTTTGTGTTTAAAGTTTAATGTTCTGACTTTAAAGCATTAAACTTTAAACAATTATAAAATGTACGAAAAAACTTTTCCAAATAAACGATTCGGGCACACGCTAGAATTTTTAAAAAAACATATTACAACTTCTGAAACCATCTTGGATTTGGGAGTAGAAAATCCGTTTTCAAAAATCATGAAACAAGAAGGATTTTCAGTTTCAAACACCAAAGGAGAAGATTTAGACGTGGATCAATCTACGTTGCAAAACGAAAATTATTCGGTGACCACAGCTTTTGAAATTTTTGAGCATTTGCTGAATCCTTATACGGTCTTGCAAAATATAAAATCTGAGAAATTATTTATTTCAATCCCAATGCGTTTGTGGTTTTCACCAGCTTATCGCAGTAAAACCGATATGTGGGACAGACATTACCACGAATTTGAAGACTGGCAATTAGATTGGCTTTTGGAGAAAACGGGCTGGAAAATAATTGACAGAAACAAATGGACAAATCCGGTGAAAAATTTTGGAATCCGACCTTTATTACGAAGATTTACAAATAGATATTATATTGTTTATGCAGAGAAAGTTCCTAATTCTTAATTAAAAATTATGAACTATTACATCGTGATTCCGGCGCACAACGAAGAAGCTTTTATTGCCTTGACTTTGCAATCTTTAGCAGAGCAGACATTACTTCCGTCAAAAGTCGTTGTCGTTGATGATAATTCTACGGATAAAACTTCGGAAATTGTCAATGAATTTGCTATAAAATTTCCTTTTATTTCTTTGGTTCAAAAAACTTCAGAAGCAATTCATCTTCCCGGTAGCAAAGTAATTCAAGCGTTTCACAAAGGTTTTGAAACGTTGGATGAAAATTATGATGTCATCGTAAAATTAGATGCCGATTTGATTTTGCCAAATAATTATTTTGAAACAATAATTAATACTTTCAAGTCTGATTCAAAAATCGGAATGGCTGGCGGTTTTGCTTACATCGAAAAAAACGGCGAATGGATTTTAGAAAATCTTACCGATAAAGACCATATTCGTGGTGCTTTTAAAGCGTATAGAAAAGAATGCTTTCTCCAAATTGGGAACTTAAAACCAGCTATGGGTTGGGACACCGTTGATGAATTGCTTTGCAAATTTTATGGCTGGAAAGTGGTTACCAATCAATCCTTAAAAGTAAAACATTTAAAACCAACCGGCGCAAATTACAATAAAACAGCACGTTACAAACAAGGCGAAGCTTTTTACACTTTAGGCTACGGATTTTTAATTACCTCAATCGCTTCTGCAAAATTGGCAATTTTGAAAAAAAAGCCACTGCTGTTTTTTGACTACATCAAAGGATTTTTAAAAGCAAAATCAGCAAAAAAACCGCTTTTAGTAACTGATGAACAGGCAAAATTCATCCGAAGTTACCGCTTAAAAAAAATGAAAGAAAAGTTAATTTCATAGCTTGTTACCACTTTCCTGCTTATCTTTATTTGTTTCGTGCAAGTTGTTTTTTGGCGTTTTAAAAAAACTCATAATTCATCACTTATAACTCATAACTAATTTCGTATTTTAGCCATTATTTAGAAAAATATAATGATTCGATATCTAACCCAAATGGGCCGTTATTTCCTTATGTTGAAAGAAATTTTCAACAAACCGACAAAATGGTCTTACATGAAGCAGCTGATTTTAAAAGAAATTGATGATTTGATCATTGGTTCTTTAGGAATCGTCGCTTTTATTTCCTTTTTCATCGGCGGTGTTGTGGCAATCCAAACAGCATTGAACTTGACAAATCCTTTGATTCCGAGAACGCTGATTGCTTTTGCAACAAGACAATCGATAATTTTGGAATTTGCGCCCACATTTATCTCCATCATTATGGCTGGAAAAGTAGGCTCATTCATTACGTCAAGTATTGGAACCATGCGTGTTACAGAGCAAATTGACGCTTTGGAAGTAATGGGAGTCAACTCTTTAAATTATTTGGTTTTTCCAAAAATTATTGCTTTGTCACTTTATCCATTTGTGATTGCATTAAGCATGTTTTTAGGAATTTTAGGCGGATGGATGGCCGGCGTTTACGGCGGATTAATTTCAAGCGATGAATTTATTATTGGTCTTCAGACCGATTTTATTCCTTTTCATATAGCTTATGCTTTTATCAAAACATTGATTTTTGCTTTTATATTGGCTACAATTCCATCATTTCACGGCTATCACATGAAAGGTGGCGCACTTGAAGTTGGAAAAGCAAGTACGGTTTCCTTCGTATGGACGAGCGTCGTGGTTATTTTGATGAACTTTATCTTAACACAATTACTTTTAAGCTCATGATCGAAGTAAAAGACATAAAAAAATCATTTGGCGATGCCCAAATTTTAAAAGGAATTTCGACGACTTTTGAAACCGGAAAAACGAACCTAATTATTGGGCGAAGCGGTTCTGGTAAAACAGTAATGCTTAAAACCCTACTTGGAATTCACACTCCTGACGAAGGCTCAATTTCTTTTGATGGAAGAATTTATTCAGAATTGACTCCTGATGAAAAACGAGAACTTCGTACAGAAATCGGAATGGTTTTTCAAGGAAGTGCACTTTTTGACTCCATGACTGTGGAAGAAAATGTGGCTTTTCCTTTAAAAATGTTTTCTAACAAAAAAAGAAACGAAATCAAGGAAAGAGTAAACCAAGTACTTGAAAGAGTAAATCTGGTGGACGCAAATAGAAAATTTCCTTCGGAAATTTCAGGCGGTATGCAAAAGCGTGTTGCCATTGCGAGAGCGATTGTAAACAACCCAAAATATTTATTTTGCGATGAGCCAAATTCAGGACTTGACCCAGAAACATCGATTCTGATTGACGTCCTTATTCAGGAAATCACCAAAGAATATGGCATGACAACCGTGATCAATACACACGATATGAACTCGGTATTGCAGATTGGCGAAAAAATTGTCTTCCTTAAAAACGGATTAAAAGAATGGGAAGGCGATAACGAAGAAATCTTGGAAACGAAAAATAAATCGATCGTAGAATTTGTATATTCTTCAGATTTATTTAAAAAAGTAAGAGAAAATCTTCTTGCGGAAGAAGAAGACAATCATCCAAAGAAATAGGCTTCAGCCAAAAAAGAAAAACCTGCAAGTTTAAATTGCAGGTTTTTTTTATGTCTAAAACAGGATTTACAGCGCATCAATTTCGCCTTGCACTTTTTCCCAATCTTCTAAAAGCGTATCCAAATCTTTCTTCTTTTTATTGTAAGCCATGAAAAACGACGCGTCTTCAATGTGCTTGTCATAATTGGATGCCAAAAGTTTGTCATCTTTTTGAATATCGATTTCCAATTGCTTGATTTGGCTCTCTACTTTGCTCAATTTATTCTGAAGCGCTTTTCCTTTTTTCTGGTCTTCATACGACTGTGATTTGTCTTTTGGCGCTTCTTTTTTGGCAATATCTTTCTTTTCGACTTCACGCATATTTTCAAGATTACGTTGTTCTAAAAAGAAATTAATATCACCCAAATATTCTTTAATTTTTTGGTCTTTGAATTCATAAACAATATTAGACATTCCTTGCAAGAAATCCCTGTCGTGAGAAACTAAAAGTAATGTCCCTTCATATTGTTTTAAGGCATCTTTCAACACATTTTTAGATTTTATGTCTAAGTGATTCGTCGGCTCATCCATCACAAGCACGTTTATTGGTTGTAAAAGTAATTTACAAAGCGCCAGACGGTTTCTTTCGCCTCCAGAAAGCACTTTTACCTTCTTTTCCACATCATCGCCTCTGAACAAAAAAGAACCAAGCATATCACGAACTTTTGAACGATTTGTATCCGTTGCTGCATCTTGCATGGTTTGCAAAAGGGTGATTTCTCCGTCTAGATATTCGGCTTGATTTTGGGCAAAATAACCCAACTGCACATTATGTCCTAATTTTATTACGCCACTATAATCAATGTCTTTTACAACAGCTTTAATGAAAGTCGATTTTCCCTGTCCGTTTTGTCCAACGAAAGCAATCTTGCTGCCGCGTTCAACCAACAAAGAAATGTCTTTTAAAATCTGCTTTTCGCCATAACTTTTGCTTACATCTTCAGCTTCAATCACAACTTTCCCAGGCGTAATTGAAACCGGAAACGAAATATTCATCACTGAATTATCATCTTCATCCACTTCAATTCGCTCCACTTTATCTAATTTTTTGATAAGCGATTGCGCCATCGAAGCCTTTGAAGCTTTTGCCCTAAATTTTTCAATCAGCTTTTCTGTCTCTTCAATTTTCTTGGCTTGATTCTTTTGAGTAGCCAATTGCTTTTCACGAATTTCACTTCGCAATTCTAAATATTGAGAATAAGGTTTATTGAAATCGTAAGCTTTTCCAAGGGAAATTTCAATAGTTCTGTTGGTCACGTTATCCAAAAACATCTTATCGTGCGAAACAATCACGACAACGCCTGGATAATTTCTTAGGAAACTTTCCAACCAGATAATTGATTCGATATCCAAGTGGTTTGTTGGCTCATCCAGAAGCAGAATGTCATTTGCCTGCAAAAGTAATTTCGCCAATTCAATACGCATTCTCCATCCTCCAGAAAAAGTCTCAGTCTGGTTATTGAAATCTTCCCTCTTGAAACCAAGTCCCAAAAGGATTTTTTCTGTATCTCCTACATAATTATAACCTCCCAATAAATCAAATCTGTGCGTATAATCAGACAAATCTTCAATAATCTGGCTGTATTCCTCGCTTTCATAATCTGTTCTTGAAACCAACTGGTGGTTGATTTCCTCCAATTTTTTCTCTACGATTTTGATATCAACGAAAGCTTCATAAGCTTCTTCTAGAACCGTTCTTCCTTGTTCGAAATCAATATCTTGGCGAAGAAAACCAATTCGCACTTCTTTTTCGGTTGCGATGCTTCCAGAATCTGGCGCAAAATCTTTGGCCAAAATCTTCAACATTGTAGATTTTCCAGCTCCGTTTTTTCCGACAAGACCAACTCGATCGCCGGCTCCCATTCTAAAAGTTACTTCTTCAAAAAGATAAGTTCCTCCAAAGGAAACGGACAAATTATGTATATTAAGCATTTAAAATTGATTAAAAGATTGCGAGATTTAAAGATTTAAACCTCAATTATATTGTAAATTTGCTTGAATTGAAATTACCAAAAACAAATTTTTTGCAAATGTTAAAAAAAGGATCGAAACTATATAGCATTTTAACAGGAACTTGTCCTAAATGCCAGAATGAGAGCATGTATGTAAATAAAAATCCTTACAATCTGTCAAAAGTTTTTGAAATGCACGACAGATGCAGCCATTGTAATACAAAATATAAGATTGAGCCTTCTTTTTTCTTTGGTGCTATGTATGTGAGTTATGGTGTTGGAATTGCTTTTGGCGTTGCCGCTTTTATCATTTCTTATTATTTCTTTAAGAGTTCATTGAAAACGTCTTTCATTGCCATTATTGTTGCACTTATTATTTTCATGCCTTATATTATGAGACTTTCAAGAAATATCTGGATCAATATGTTTATCAATTACGATAAAAACGCTTCGAAAAAAATCTGATTACCACTGCACTTTTCGAAATCGCTTTATGTCAATTGTCTTGTCTAAAGGTTTTTCAAATTCTATATTTTCAAAAAGCGCTTTTGCCATCGCCGGAGCAAGCATGACGCCTCTTGTTCCTAATCCATTCAGGAGATGAATTCTGTTGTAATTTGGATGCGTTCCTATCATCGGTCTTCTGTCTTTGACCGTCGGGCGAACACCTGCCAAATGCTCAATAATTTCAAAATCGCAATTCAGAATTTCTTTTATGCTTTCCAAAAGTTCTTGTTTTCCTTCCTCCGTCGGAAGATTTGTTTTGTCTTGCCAATTGTAAGTCGCGCCGACTTTATATAAATCATTTCCCAAAGGCAAGATGAATACTGATGTTTTTACGACTGCGTCAAGATTTAAATTCGATGCTTTGATGATTAGCAACTCCCCTTTTGTACCGTCCAATGGCAATTTTGAAAAATATGGATTCTCCATCATCCCAAAACCTTCCGCAAAGACGATATTTTTAGCTTCAATATTTTTATACTTTACGAAATCTTCATTTATATCTAGGAAATCGTAATCGAAAGATTTTTCTACCAAAAGGTTTTCAGTCTTCAGATATTCGTGATAATGCAACAAGAGTTTTTCAGTATCGACATAGCCAGTTTGCAAAACTTCACCAAAATTAAAAGGAGAATCGATTCCATTATACTTTTTTGAAATTAATTTAGACGATAGGAACGGCGCCAAACTGATTTTATCTGTTGCAATAAACCAATTGTTTTGTTCTTCTACAGAAAATAATTTACGATAAATCGGAATTTTAAAATCAAAATTTGAATTCAGCTTTCGCCCTAGATTTCCATAAAAAGAAGAAAGCAAAGTAATCTGTTCTTGCGCTTCCCAAACTTCGCTGAATCGTTTTAAAATTACCGGATTGTATAAACCTCCAGCAACTTTTGAACTCTGTTGCGAATTATTATCAAAAACTAAAATCGATTTGTTGTTTTGCAAAGCTGTTTCTGCAAAGGCAATTCCCGCCAAACCCGAACCGACAATTATATAATCTATCATGGTACAAAAATAAAAAAACTCTTGCCAATTAAGGCAAGAGTTTGATTTGTATTGGAGAAATTTTGATTAATAATTCCACATATCTTGTTCAAAGTTGCGGATTTTATCTTTTACTCTTTCAGACTCTAATAATTGCATCTGAGCATTTTCTTTCATGTACTCGTCAATCTGTCTGTCTCCGTAAACATTCTCTTCTTTATAAATCACAGCGCTGAAACGACGTGAGTTTAACAAGTGGTCGAAGGTAATAGGCATTGCAGAGTTTTTATCATTGAAAGCTTTTGCTTCATGCAGTACGTCACGAATCGCAGGGAAATAAATCCAGAACAATTCGATAACATCAGCGTTATCATTTCCTATATCTCTAGCTTCAGGAGCAACTGGACAAATTGCAAGCAATCTGTATTTTAATTCACCTTGACGCTTGTCAAAGTACCAGTATCCTTTGATTTTAAAACCTGAAATATCTTGAGCAGTTAATTCTCTTTTATCGATGTACTGTGGATCTAAAACTCTTTTACCAGACATATACTCGTCATAGTAAGTATTGATTTCATCACGACCAGCTTGAATAGTATCAACATATGTAAATGAAGATCCCATATCTTTCAAGCTTTTTTTAGTGTTGAAATAATCATCACCATAAACTTCAGTTATCTTACCATCTTTAATACCTTTTAATAAAACATTAAATAAAGAACGTCTGTCTTTACCAATATTTGCTGTATCAATTGGAAAGTAAAGAGGAAAATTAATTCTTTCATCCAAATCGATTATCTCCCAAACCGTTTTTCCCATCAAAACATCACGATCGTGCACATAACCATAAGGCAATGGTTTATCGTTGTCAGCTTTTAATTCAGCCTCGGTTTTTATACCAATCTGGTCTGGAGTTTTTGCATTCAGCAAATTTGACTGAGCGAAAGAAGCAAAGCTTCCTGCCACTGCAAAAACAACTAATAAAAAGTTTCTCAATTTCATGTTATTATTTATAAGTTATTTAAGTAGAATAACGTCTAACTTAAATTGTTATTGTATTTCGTAAACTACAGGAGCTGTTTTACCAGGAATAACATTTGCACTAACTCCAACGATCTTAGTTTTAATGTCTGAAATAATAACCTGATCACCTCTACCTGCTTTAGCTAAAGCTGCTTTACACTGTGCGTTTACTCTGTCTCCATTTACAATTACAACTGGCTGACCAGGAACTTTAAATGCAAACTGAGTAACTTGGAAACTCAAGTCATACAAGAAATCTGGCAATAAAGCAGTTACTTGAGAAACTTCTAGACGAGATTTAGCACCTTTAGTAACCCCGATTGTTCCACCGATAGCACCAACTGGAGCAGGGATGTTTTTAATTCTGAAAGTTTTCTTGTCAGTTACCGATTTACCATCAGCCATTTTACCAGAAACACTTACAGTCACCTCATTACCTGAACCAGGAACTAAGTTATATTTTCCATTACCCGATTTAGACAAACCTGGAGCAGAAGCGTTAACATTGTTATCACCGATTCCAGCGAAAGAGATAGACATTGGATTTGGCAATCCTCTGTATACTACGTTCATTTTATCAGCAGAAATAGTAGCTTGGTTTGGACGTGGAACTACAACATATTTCCCTTCAAATGCCAATGGAATATTTTCACCATTTTCAGTGAATGTAAATTTACCTGCAATTTTTTGTTCTCCAACATTTCCAGCAGTCATGTTGATTACAGCTTGACCATTTTCAATTTTTCCTGGACCATCAAAAGATGTAGGTTTGGTATTTTCGTCATAACGACCTAAAACAACTTTACCTGTAACTTTTTCTCCTTGAAAATAAGCACTTTTGTCAAGTACAACCAAAGCTGTATAGTTTTTCATCGATACTTGAGAAGAAAGATTCCCTTGTAACATATTACTTAACACTTCCGATTCAGTTGTTTTAACGTCTGCTTGCAACTGAGTTAATTTTGTTAGAGAAGCAACTAAAGGAAAACCTTTATAGTGATAATCTAACCAATCGATAGAAATTCCATCTCTGTTTTTAACTGGTTGCGTAGCGAATTTAGCTTTTACAGAAGTAGCAACATTTGGTACCAAAGAAGCAACACCATCTCTAAAGGCTGCAATTTTAGCTAAAAATTCTTGACCTTCTTTAGAAACTTTATCTCCTGTAAAGAACTTAGCATCAAGAAAATCTCCTTTATCCATTACTTCATAATCCTTTGGATTCTCAACAGTTTTTGTCATCTGTTGCTTTAATCCTTCCAAGTAAGTATTTAGATCGTCAGCTAATGCTTTTACTTTGTCGGCATTAGCTTTCAAAGGACCATATTGCTTATCATTCTCTTTTACTTTTTCTGCAAGACCATCCATAAAGGCCTTGTTTCTTGTAGTTGCATCTGTATTTGACGCTTCCAATTTTTCATTCATAAGTCCGAAAGCAGACAATACTTCTTTCGACATATTTAATGCCAACATCGCGATGAAAACCAGATACATCAGGTTAATCATCTTCTGTCTAGGGGTTAATTTTCCTCCTGCCATTTTTTCTAATTAGTTTAGTTTTATTTTGTTAATGAAAATATAGTTTTAAACTAATTATCCTTTGTTACTCATTGCAGAAAGCATACCACCATAAACATTGTTTAATGAAGCAATGTTTGCAGTCATAGATTGCATTTGTTCTTTTAATTTAGTAGCGTTGTCAGCGATTTCTTTGTTAGCTTCAGCATTTCTAGAAGCGCTTTCTAATTGTACTTTATATAAGCTGTTCAATGTTTCAAGTGAAGTTGCAGCACTTGTCATTTCGTCAGCATATTTTCTTTGAGAAGCGATAGCATCCACAGTTGGCGCCATGTTTTTAGCAGCTCCTTCAAAGTTTTTGATAGAATTTCCTAAGCTTGCCATTAATTCCCCGTCAATTTTAGCATCTTTTAATAAGTTGTCTAATTTTTGAGATAATAAACCTTGAGCTTCAGTTGGAGTTTCTTTTTTAATTTCTTTCTTTTTTGCTTCTCCGCCAGCTAATTCTGGGTAAACAAGCGTCCAGTCGATTTCGTTGTCAACAGGTTCGAAAGCAGACAATGCAAAGATCAACGCCTCAACTACAAGACCAATAGTTAACATCAAGTTACCAGTCAATGGTCCAAACTCAATGTGAGTAATTTTGAATAATGCTCCAAGGATTACAACCGCTGCTCCCATACCGTAAGCGAAATTCATTGCTTTTTTGCTTAAAATTGCCATAATAATAAATAGTTTTTAGATAGTTAAGTAATATAAAATAATATAAAGTTGGTTTAATTTTTATTTAGGAGTGTTTCCTGTATTCTGAACTCCCATGTAATCTTGAACTGTTCTGAAACCGATAAAGCTTCTTGCAGAATCTGCATATTCAAAATCTCTTGTCCCTACTTGCAAGAAGTAAGAAACGTCTTTCCAAGAACCTCCACGGATTACCTTACGCTCATTTTTAGCATCTGGCACATTTGGGTTCATTGTTGAAACGAATTCGTAAGAACCTGCATCATAAGATGAATTAGTCCATTCTGCAACGTTTCCAGACATATTATACAAGTTATAATCATTTGGATCATAAGATTTAGCCTCTACAGTATATAAAGCACCATCAGCTGCATAATCTCCTCTGTTTGGTTTAAAGTTTGCCAAGAAACAACCTCTGTCATTTTTAGCATAAGGACCACCCCATGGGAAAGTTCCTGATTCTAGACCGCCTCTTGCAGCATATTCCCATTCAGCTTCTGTTGGAAGACGGAAAGAGTTGATTTGGTTTCTACCTTTTTTCTTTTTCAAGAAAGCATTTTTGTATAGCGTTCTCCAAGCACAGAATGCTTTAGCTTGTTTCCAGCTAACACCCACAACCGGATAATCGTCATAAGCTTGGTGCCAGAAATAATCATTATGCATTGGCTCATTATAAGAATAAGCGAAATCTTTGATCCAAGTTGTTGTATCAGGATAAATAGCAACTGGCTCTGTTTTTTTGTAGAAATCTTTTCTTCCCTTTGTCTTAACAGCTTCATTCAAGTTAGCTTCAGAATAACGGAATTTCAATTTAGAAACATCCACAGTTCTTAAACCGTTGTAAGATTCTGCAGCTGGAAGATACATTGAATCCATTACCTCAACATAATATTCATCAGGATATTTCTGAGGATCAGTGATCAATTTTATTTTTTTGTTTAGTTTTCTACCCGCATAAGGATCATCATCTGTACCGATACTATAGTAGTTTTCATACATATATTTATCGTAAGGCGACATAGTTGCTGGATCTGTATCGTCAAATGCGAATTCACCGATACCGCCAGTTCCTTTTGCCTGACCAACGTCTTCTGCCAAGATAGCAAGACGCATTCTGATAGTTGAATCCTTAACCCAATTTACAAACTGCTTGTATTCGCTGTTTGTAATTTCCGTTTCATCCATATAAAAAGAACGAACGGTAACTGTTCTAGTCGGAGCATCTTGGACATTAGCTAAATCATCATCTGATTTACCCATGATAAAAGCGCCACCTGGAACCAGAGTCATACCGTATGGTTTTTCTGGATGCCATTTCTTGCCTTTAACACCTACTAATTCCCCTTTGTCGCTCGAACCGCAGCTAGATAAAACTGATACTAATGCTGCAAATGCAATGAACTTCTTCATATAAATTTGGGTTATGATATATTCTTATTTTTTGAGGGCGTAAACCTATTTATTATTTTTTGAAAAAACAATTTTTTTATTAAAAAAACCTAAAACAAATATAATCTTTCTTTAAGATTTTGTTAATAACTTTGCTTACTATTTATTACAATACATTTTTTCTTTGTGCTTTCCACCATCTTTCAGGTATCTCACTGGCACTTGCACCTAGATAATCTTCATAAGTACATGGTAATAACGTATTTCTTTTTAATTTATTATTAACATTTGAAATAAATGGAATTTCTATCCACCATCGCTCTGTTTTATGGCTTTTGTAGAAAACTAATTCTTCATCTTCCATTGGAACAATGTATTTTAAATAGCTTTCCCTGCTTCCAAATGGGTATTCATTTGATCTATAATGATAGCCTTCTATAAAATACCAGATGATTTGGGCAATCAAAACGGCTTCTTGCTTTGAATTATTATGATTAAAAATGCCAAATATTGAAACTTTATCACTGATTCCCGCATATCTTGATAAAGAACATATCTCTTTACCGTTAAAACCATTGGGCGTAAAAGTAATAAAATTACCGGAATCACACGATTTTACAGATGTTAAATCTACACTTACAATGTCAGCGTCTCTAAAAACCGGCTCCGCAATCGATATATTATTGGACACTTCACCAAGACGATAGGCGTCAAAAAATAATTTTTCTATCAAATCGATCTCTTCTTGCGAATTATAATAGGTCTGGTAACCCAAATTACTATAATTGAAAAGATTGTTTGGCTCCTCGACAATCATTTTTGTAAGGTAGGAATTTGCAGAAAGCGGTTTGCTCGCATCTCCAAAATCAAATTTATTGTCAATAGAAACCAAATTCACCATCTGTTCCAATTCATCATAAGCGCGATATAGCGGATAAGTCAGATCTTGCGAACCGCCAATTACAATCGGAATGATTTTCATCTTTAACAGCGAAGCTACAACTTTGCGCAAAGCAAAATAGGTGTCCTCAATATCGTTTCCAGCCAAAATATTCCCTAAATCAGCAATAGAAGCTTCCCAATTGCCAGGAAACAACCCATACAATTCTTTTCGGATGTGACTCAGTTTTGTATTTTCGACTTCAATGTGCGCGCCGCGATTTTCCTTTACGCCAATAATAGCCAATTTGATTTTATTCAAATCTGGAAAATCTTCGCTCGTATGCAAAACAACCTTGCTTCCCAAATTTTGAGAAGAAAGGCCGTTTATAAATTCTAAGATTTCATCATCTAAGGGCGACAGGAAATCAAACTCCATATATTATTTCTTTTTTGCTACTGCTTTTTTTGCAGCTGGTTTTTTAGTTGCTGTAGTTTTTTTCGCCGCCGTTTTCTTTGCAGGCGATTTTTTCTCAATCATTTCTTGAACTTCTGCCAAGGTCAATTTTGTTGCATCAACATCTTTGCTCAATTCTATTTTGATTTTTCCTTTGGTAATCACCGAACGTCCCCAACGTGCTTTTTCCACCTTGATTCCGTCTTCTTCCCAATGGTGAAGCACTTTGTCGATTTCTTTCTGGATTTTATCTTCAATCAATTCCACGATATCCGACTGCGAAAGATTATCATAATTATATTTCTTGCTTACATTGATAAACATTCCGTTCCACTTGATAAACGGACCAAAACGACCAACGCCTTTTTGAACCGGTTCACTTTTATAAGTTGCAATTGGAGCATCAGCTTCCTCTTTTTCAGCAATCAATTCTTTCGCTCTTTCAAAAGTAACATCTAACGGATCTTCTCCTTTTGGGAGCGAAATAAACATTTTCCCGAAACGAACATACGGACCAAAACGGCCATTGCTCACTTCTACTTCTTCGTCTTTATATGTTCCAAGGTTTTTTGGAAGCAAGAACAATTTTAAAGCTTCTTCCAATGTAATGTTTCCGATATTCTGATCGTTCATCAAGCTGGCAAACTGCTTTTCTTCGTCATCAGGTTCTCCAATTTGAGCCATCGGACCAAATTTTCCTAAACGAACACTCACCGGTTTTCCTGTTTTTGGATCTTTTCCTAAAATTCTTTCTCCAGATTCTCTCTCAGCATTCGCTTCCACATCTTTTACATTTGGATGAAACTGATCGTAGAATTCCTGCATCATTTTTGCCCAATTCACGTTTCCTTCGGCAATTTCGTCAAAATCTTGTTCCACTTTTGCCGTGAAATTATAATCCAAAATTCTTTCGAAATTCTTCACCAAGAAATCAGTAACAATTGTCCCAATATCTGTCGGAACCAATTTGCCTTTATCAGAACCTGTCGTTTCTTTTAGCATTTTCTCTCCAAGCTTTCCAGATTGCAGAGTCAATTGGGTATAATTTCTTTCGTTTCCTTCTAAATTTCCTTTCTCAACATAATTTCTGTTGATAATTGTAGAAATCGTCGGAGCATAAGTTGACGGACGGCCAATTCCAAGTTCCTCCAATTTCTTCACCAAAGAAGCTTCGGTATATCTCGCCGGCGGTCTTGAATATCTTTCTGTCGCTGTGATGTAATTGTTCTGCAATTTCTCGTTGACTTTCATCGCAGGCAACATCCCTTCTTGCTCTTCGTCTTCGTCATCATGACCTTCCAAATACACTTTCAAGAAACCTTCAAAAAGCAAAACTTCTCCTGTTGCAGAAAACAATTCACTGTGATTGTTCGCTTCAATTTTCACATTTGTTCGTTCCAATTGCGCATCGCTCATCTGGGAAGCCAACGTTCTTTTCCAAATCAAATCATACAAACGCGCTTGGTCTCTGTCGATATTCACAGTATGACGCGACATATCTGTCGGACGAATAGCCTCATGTGCTTCCTGAGCGCCTTTGCTTTTCGTTACAAAACTTCTAGGTTTCGAAAACTCTTTTCCATACGATTTGATGATTTCCGCTTCCGCCGCAGTCATCGCATCGTTAGAAAGATTCACGCTGTCCGTTCTCATATAGGTAATCAATCCAGCTTCGTATAATCTTTGCGCCAATTGCATCGTGATTCCAACCGGAAGATACAATTTACGCGCCGCTTCCTGTTGCAAAGTTGAAGTTGTAAATGGCGCTGCAGGAGATTTTTTGGTCGGTTTTGTTTCCAAATCCGCTACCTTATATATAGAACCGATATTTTTATTTAAAAAATCTTCGGCTTCTTTTTTCGTATTGAAATTCTTTGGCAATTTCGCCTTGAACGTTTTTCCGGCTTCGTTAGCAAATTCAGCCACTACAGAATAACTTGCAACGGCATTAAAATTCTGGATTTCTCTTTCTCTTTCCACAATCAATCGCACCGAAACAGACTGCACTCTTCCTGCAGACAAACCGCCTTTAATTTTTCTCCAAAGAACCGGAGAAAGCTCATAACCCACCAATCTATCCAAGACTCTTCTTGCCTGTTGGGCATTCACCAAGTCATAGTTAATTCCCCTTGGATTATCAATCGCTTTCAAAATCGCCGATTTGGTAATTTCGTGAAAAACGATTCTTTTTGTGTTTTCTGGTTTCAAATTTAATTCTTCCGCCAAGTGCCAAGAAATAGCCTCTCCCTCGCGATCCTCATCACTCGCCAACCAAACCATTTCGGCTTTTTTTGCTAGTCCTTTTAATTTCGTCACCAATGCCTTTTTATCAGGGGAAACCTCATATTTCGGCTTAAAACCATTCAATACATCTACCCCAATTTCCTTGGAAGGCAAATCCGCAATGTGCCCATAACTGGACTCCACCTGGTAATCGCTTCCCAAAAATTTTTCTATGGTTTTTGCCTTTGCAGGCGACTCAACTATCACTAAATTCTTTGCCATAATGCTTTTATTTGTGCGACAAAAGTATAGGATTTTTTTAAATATTGCGTTTTAAGATTTTTTTTAATTCAAAATAGCTGATTTACAACACTTAATTTCCTACTAAATATTTCTTTTTTCTGCAGCGAATCGCCAGTAATTTACCAGCTGACCATTTTCCCGCTGGATGCCACTATCCTTTTATGGCGAACACCGCCACAAAAGGATAGTCGCAACCAGCGGGGCTAATTGAAAATCCATTTTAATTTTTGGAATCTTCTGGACCAATACTGTCGATAATTGAAGTGTTTAAAAAATTTGAAATTATATATATTAAGGTATGAAAGTATTTTGATATTCATCTTTTAAAATCATCGCCATAGTTGCTAACAGAAATCGAAAACCAAAGAACAAAAATGTAAACAAAATTGTTTATATTTGTATAATGAAATCCAAACTCGACATATTAAAAGGTGTTCACCCAGGAAAATTCATCGAACGCGAATTGCTGAAAACCAAAATCAGCAAAAGACAATTTGCGCTTTCTATTAACGAACATCCACAAACATTGGGAGCCATCATGAAAGGCACCCGAAATATGAACGTGCCTTTATCCTTGAAAATTGAAGAAAAACTAGACTTGGAAGAAGGTTTTTTGATGACATTACAAGTTTTTCATGATATCAAAAAAACCAAAAGAGACATAAACTACAAGCCAAATTTGTCGAAATTTAGAAAAGGTATATTTTGGGACACAACTTATGAAAAAATTGACTGGAAATTGATGAAAAGGTCAATAATACAGCGAGTTTTTTCATATGGAAACAAGGCAGAACAAAACGAAATCACTGAATTTTATGGAAAAAAAGAAGTTGATGAAATATTATCTAAAATAGAACTTCGATGAGTAAATTATATTGGAACACCGTAAAACCGTTGCTCAAAGATATTCTAGAAGATTTAATGAACGAGAAAACATTTGAGCCTTTCATGTTGGTTGGCGGAACATCTTTGAGTTTACAACTTGGTCATCGAATATCTGTAGATATTGATTTATTTACAGATTTTGAATACGGGAGTATTGATTTTAAGACGATTAGGGAATTTTTGGAACACAAATATCCATATTGCAGTTCACGAAATCTAGAGAATGTAGCTTTAGGAACTTATTTTGAAGTTGGGAACTCAAAAGATGATTTTGTAAAAATAGATTTGTACTACACAGACGAATTTATAGAACCGCCGATAATCATAGAAAATATTAGAATGGCAACCACAAACGAAATCATCGCAATGAAACTTGATGTAATTCTTCGTGGAGGACGCAAAAAAGATTTCTGGGATTTGCACTATTTCATCGACAAAATCAATATCGCCGATATGATTTCCTTGTTCCAAAAACGTTATCCTTATAACGATGATTATACTAAAATTAGAGAGCAATTCACAAACTTTGAAATTGCAGATACCGACTTTGAACCAATTTGCTTGTTAGACAAAAACTGGGAAATTATCAAATTAGATTTTATCGAATTTGCATGATTTTAAATTCCTAATTCTTACAGTTAGGTTTCTTTTACACAATCCAAAACCTAGAAACTTAGTTCCTCAGCTACTTATCAACTCTTAAATTTTTCCTGCCAACTTGTCATATTCCTAGAATTTATCCTATCTTTGCCAATCGAATAAATTCCGCTGAAGGAAGACGTATGGAAAAGATTATTGAAGAAAACAAACAAGGCGAAAGCTTGGTTTTAGAACATAAAAAAGAAAATACCAAAAAACTTTTTATCGAGAGTTACGGCTGTGCGATGAATTTTTCAGACAGTGAAGTCGTGGCTTCCATCCTATCTGAAAACGGTTTCAATACGACCAAAATCCTTGAAGAAGCCGATTTGGTTTTGGTAAACACCTGTTCCATCAGAGACAAGGCCGAACAGACCATCAGAAAACGTCTGGAAAAATACAATGCAGTAAAACGCATCAATCCAAAGATGAAAGTCGGAGTTTTGGGCTGTATGGCAGAACGCTTGAAAAGCCAATTTCTGGAAGAAGAAAAAATAGTGGATTTGGTTGTTGGCCCAGATGCTTACAAAGATTTGCCAAATCTTTTAGCCGAAGTTGAATCTGGAAATGATGCCATCAATGTTATCCTTTCTAAAGATGAAACGTATGGCGATATTTCCCCAGTTCGATTAAATAGTAACGGAATCACGGCACTGGTTTCCATCACAAGAGGTTGTGATAATATGTGTACGTTTTGCGTCGTTCCTTTCACTCGTGGTCGCGAAAGAAGCCGTGAACCGCAAAGCATTATGACTGAAATTACCAATTTATGGAATCAAGGCTATAAGGAAATTACACTTTTGGGGCAAAACGTCGACAGCTATTTGTGGTATGGCGGTGGCTTGAAAAAAGATTTTGAGAAAGCGTCAGATATGCAGAAAGCAACTGCTGTGAATTTTGACAATTTATTGGAAATGGTGGCGACAACATTCCCGAAAATGCGCATTCGTTTTTCAACGTCTAATCCGCAAGATATGCACGAAAGCGTTTTGCATATCATTGCAAAATATCCAAATATCTGCAAGCACATTCACCTTCCGGTGCAATCGGGAAGCGATAGAATTTTGAAAGAAATGAACCGTTTGCATACTCGAGCTGAATATTTTGACTTGATTACAAAAATCAGAACCATCATTCCTGAATGCAGCATTTCACAAGATATGATTGCTGGTTTCCCGACAGAAACCGAACAAGACCACCAAGACACATTGAGCTTGATGGAATTTGTAAAATATAATTTCGGCTACATGTATTCGTATTCTGAACGTCCGGGAACCTTGGCGGGAAGAAAAATGGAAGACGACGTAACTGAAGAAACAAAAGCAAGAAGATTACAAGAAATTGTGGATTTACAGCAAAAACACAGCTGGTTCAGAAGCGAGGAATTCATCGGTAAAACGGTTGAAGTTTTAATCGAAAAGACTTCTAAAAAATCGACAGCACAATTCTCAGGAAGAAATTCGCAAAGCATTACCGTGGTTTTTCCAAGAGAAGATTATAAGATTGGAGAATTTGTAAATGTAAAAATCAATAGTTGCACGAGTGGCACTTTGATTGGAGAAGTTATGGGATATAGTGAAATGAATTAAAAAAAAGTTGCCACGAATTACACAAATTTTCACGAATTTTATTTTTAGAATATAATAAAAATTTAATTTTCTATTCGTGAAAATTCTAGCAATTCGTGGCAAGGCAAATACCAAGCAAAAAATTAAACGCCAAAAATATGGAACTATACAAAAAAGAAGAATATTATCAAATCGTTGGCATTTGTATGGAAGTTCACCGAATTTTAGGTGGTGGACTTTCAGAAATTGTTTATAAGGATGCTCTTGAATTAGAGTTTAGAAATCACAAAATACCTTTTGAAAGAGAAAAAGAATATTGCATAGAATATAAAGGTGTTATTTTACCACATAAATTTTATGCCGATTTTGTAATTGATGAAGAAATAATATTTGAAATAAAGGCTATGAAGGATATCGCCGATGAGCATATAGCTCAAACAATAAATTACATTCGTTTAGCAGATTGCGAGTTGGGAATTATTGCTAATTTCAACAGCAAATCTTTACAGCACAAAAGAATAGTGGTATAAAAACAGCACCGTTCACAAATTTCAAAAAGAAAAATTCGTGAAAATTTGTGTAATTCGTGGCAAATAAAAAATATATGGAATCAGTTCAGGCCATAAAACAGCGATTTGAAATCATCGGGAATGACCCGAAATTAAATCGTGCGATTGAAAAAGCAATCCAAGTTGCACCAACAGATATTTCGGTTTTGGTTGTGGGAGAAAGTGGTGTCGGAAAAGAAAGTATTCCGAAGATCATCCATTCGCTTTCACACAGAAAACACGGAAAATATATTGCCGTAAACTGTGGTGCCATTCCAGAAGGGACGATTGACAGTGAGCTTTTTGGCCATGAAAAAGGTGCTTTTACAGGAGCAACTTCCACACGTGAAGGTTATTTTGAAGTAGCCGACGGCGGCACTATTTTCTTGGATGAAGTTGGCGAATTGCCCTTGACTACCCAAGTTCGCTTGCTTCGTGTTTTAGAAAACGGAGAATTTATTAAAGTAGGTTCTTCCCAAGTTCAAAAAACAGATGTTCGAATCGTTGCAGCGACAAACGTGAATATGTTTGACGCTATTGAAAAAGGAAAATTCCGTGAAGATTTGTACTATCGTTTGAGCACCGTTGACATTACTCTTCCTCCGCTACGCGATCGAAGAGATGACATTCATTTGCTTTTCAGAAAATTTGCTTCAGATTTCGCCCATAAATACAAAATGCCTCCGATTAAATTGGATGACAATGCGGTTCAATTTTTACTGCAATTTCGCTGGAGCGGGAACATTCGCCAGTTGCGAAATGTGGCTGAACAAATTTCAGTTTTGGAAACCAACAGAGATATTTCGGCATTGACTTTGCAGTCGTATTTGCCTGCGGAAGGAAGCAATCTGCCTTCGGTAATTAAAGACAAGAAAAGTGAAAGCGATTTCAGTACCGAAAGAGAAATTTTGTACAAAGTGCTTTTTGACATGAAAAGCGACTTGAACGATTTGAAAAAATTGACGATGGAGTTGATGCAAAATGGAAGCTCAAAAGTGCAGGAAACCAATAAAAATTTAATTCAAAAAATCTACGGAAACAATCCGCCAGACAGCGAAATTGATTTTGAAGACCAGCCGAGAGTTTCTTACATTTCAAATCAAAAAAAGGAAGACGACGATTTTGAAGAGCACGATGACAATTTTACTTTTGCAGAAACCGTTGAAGAAGAAGAAATTTTAAAATTGGAAGAAAAAGAAATTGAGCTGATCAAGAAATCTTTAGAAAAAAACAAAGGAAAAAGAAAGGCCGCTGCCGACGAATTAGGAATTTCTGAAAGAACTTTATACCGAAAAATCAAGCAGTTTGATTTATAATTTATACAATAACAAGATGACTATTTTAAAAAAATTAGTGCTTTTAATTACAATTATTGCCACATTCAATAGCTGTTCTTACTATAATTTCACCGGAACTGGGAAAATTGACGCCAAGACTTTTCAAGTAAATTATTTTCAAAATACTGCCGAACTTATTGAACCAGGAATTGAGCGTACTTTCACGCAATCGCTTCAAAACTTGATTCAAAACCAAACTAATTTGAGTTTGACCAATTCAGGTGGCGATTTGATTTATGAAGGAGAAATCACTGATTACAGAAATGCGCCGATGGCTGCAACCGCTGACCAAAGAGCAGGACAGACAAGACTGACAATTTCTGTCATGGTTCGTTTTACAAATACAAAAAAGGAAGATGATAATTTTGAAAAAAGATATTCTTTTTTCTATGACTATCCGGGTGGCGAATTGCTGACTGGCGGTGCTTTAAACACTGCGGTTGAAACAATTTACGCAAGAATTACGCAAGATATTTTCAACGATTCGCTTGCAAAATGGTAATGGCATTTTTTATATAAAAACTTTAAATTTGAACGCATCCTTATTTACATCTTTAATTAATCGGCCTGATGCCGTGAATGAGAAGCATACGCTTACTTTGGAAAAAATCGTGGAAGAATTTCCTTATTTCCAGAGCGCGCGCGCATTGCGTTTAAAGGGTTTATACAGCCAAGACAGCTTCAAATATAACGGCGAATTAAAAGTGACTGCGGCGCATACGACAGACAGAACTGTTTTATTCGAATTCATCACTTCGCAGAATTTTATGGCTATCCAAAAAGCTTTTTTTGACGAAAAAGAGGCTGCAATCAATAATATAAAAGTACACGGAATCGAAATTATTCGTCCGGAACCAGAAATTATTCAAGAGAAGCCTAAAGTTGATCCGTTAGAACAGTCGATTTTGACTTCGATAGAGACAGCTTCTTCGGAAGAAAAAATTATTGAACCAATAAAAGAGGAAATTGAGGAACAGACGGTTTCAGAAACAGCTTCGGAAACGGCATCTCAGAAATTAGAGATTGGAAAACCGCTTGATTTTTCATCTGAAGAAAAACATTCGTTTCAAGAATGGCTGCAATTGGCAAGTTTTAAGCCAATTTCAAGAGAAGGAAATAGCATTTTTGAGAATAAAACAGAAGAAATTTCAGAAACTGATTTAGAAAAAAAGAAAAAGATTGAAATCATTGATAAATTTATCGAAGCCAATCCAAAAATCTCTCCGGTTAAAAACACCCCTATTTCAGTGGTTCCAGAGCGAAGTTCTGGCGATACTTCTTATTTAATGACTGAAACTTTGGCAAAAGTTTACCTTGAACAGAAAAAATATCAGAAGGCAATTCAAGCATATGAAATATTAATTTTGAAATATCCAGAAAAAAGTCATTTCTTTGCAGACCGAATTTTGGATATTAAGATATTACAACAAAGTAACAATAATTAAACAATGAACACATTTACAATTTTTTTAGTTTTAATCACGATAGTTTGTTTTCTATTGGTGGTAGTTATTATGGTACAAAACCCTAAAGGAGGCGGCTTGTCATCAACACTTGGTGGTGGCGGTCAAATGGGTGGCGTTCAAAAAACTACTGACTTTCTTGATAAAAGTACTTGGACATTGGCTACGTTATTAATCGTTTTGATTTTATTGTCAAGCTTAAGCTTTACAGGAACTTTTGGTGACAGCTCATCAAAAATCATTGATCGCAATGCGACACCTGCTCCAAAAACAGAAACTGCAGCGCCTGCAAAAACAGCAACAGAAGCTCCGGTTGCAACACCAGCTGCTGATACTACAAAATAATAGTCACAACATATTTTATAAAAATGCCAACACGTCAGATGTTGGCATTTTTTTTTGCCCAAAATGTCATAATTTCTGATTGGCATAATTTCTGACTACTTGAAAGCACAAATAGAAATACATATAACCTAAATTTATAATTATGGCTTTAAACATTAAACCTCTTTCAGACCGCGTTTTGGTTGAACCGGTTGCTGCAGAAACTAAAACAGCATCTGGAATTTTTATTCCTGATACTGCAAAAGAAAAACCTCAAAAAGGAACCGTTGTAGCTGTAGGAAACGGAACAAAAGACCACGACATGACTGTTAAAGTTGGCGATTCAGTACTTTATGGAAAATATGCCGGAACAGAATTGAAACTAGAAGGCAAAGATTATTTAATCATGAGAGAAGACGATATTCTTGCGATTATTTAATAGCTTAACGCTATAGGCTGTAGGCATTAAGCTTCAGCAAAACCCTTATTTATACGCCAAAAACAATGAGAGATTTTAAAAAATATGATATTTGGCAATTAAGCCACGTTTTGACTTTAGAGATTTATAAATTGACAGCCAATTTTCCTAGAGAAGAAATTTATAGCTTGACCAGCCAAATTCGAAGAGCTTGTTCTTCTGTACCCACAAATATAAGCGAAGGTTGCGGGAGAAATAGCGATAAAGAATTCAATTATTTTTTAAATATCGCTCTGGGTTCCGCAAATGAAACAGAATACCTCCTGATTTTATCAAAGGATTTGCAATACATCGATAATGAAAATGCAAGCTTATTTCTAGAAAAAATCAACATAATTAAAAGTAAAATTCACAAGTTAAAACAAATAATAATGCAGAATGGAAAAGCCTAAAGCTTAAAGCCTTCTGCCTAAAGCATAAAAAAATGGCAAAAGAAATAAAATTTGATATCGAAGCACGCGATGGTTTAAAACGCGGTGTTGACGCATTGGCAAATGCAGTAAAAGTAACTTTAGGACCAAAAGGTCGTAACGTAATTATTGGAAAATCTTTTGGTGGACCAACAGTTACAAAAGATGGCGTTTCTGTGGCAAAAGAGATTGAACTGCAAGACACACTAGAAAACATGGGTGCCCAGATGGTAAAAGAGGTAGCTTCAAAAACCAACGATTTAGCTGGTGACGGAACTACAACTGCAACAGTTTTGGCGCAAGCAATTGTAAAAGAAGGCTTGAAAAACGTTGCTGCAGGAGCAAATCCGATGGATTTGAAAAGAGGTATTGATAAAGCGGTAGAAGCAATTGTTGCTGACCTTTCAAGACAAGCTACAGAAGTAGGAACAAACACTGACAAAATCAAACAAGTTGCTTCTATTTCAGCAAACAATGATGACGTAATCGGTGAATTGATTGCGACAGCTTTTGGAAAAGTTGGAAAAGAAGGCGTAATCACGGTTGAAGAAGCAAAAGGAACTGACACTTACGTTGACGTTGTGGAAGGAATGCAATTTGACAGAGGTTATCTTTCTCCTTATTTCGTTACCAATTCTGAGAAAATGGAAGCGGAATTAGAGAATCCTTATATTTTATTATATGACAAAAAAGTTTCATCATTGAAAGAATTGCTTCCAATTTTGGAACCAGTAGCGCAATCAGGAAAACCTTTATTAATCATCGCTGAAGATGTTGACGGAGAAGCTTTGTCAACTTTAGTGGTAAACAAATTAAGAGGCGCTTTAAAAATCGCTGCTGTAAAAGCTCCAGGTTTCGGAGACAGAAGAAAAGCTTTATTAGAAGATATCGCGATCTTGACTGGCGGAACTGTAATCGCTGAAGAGCAAGGATATACTTTAGAAAATGCAACACTTGAAATGCTTGGAACTGCAAAAAGAGTGACCATTAATAAAGACAACACAACATTGGTTAGCGGTGCTGGAGAAGCTGATTTGATTAAAAATCGCGTGAACCAAATCAAAGGTCAAATGGAAACTACGACTTCTGATTATGACAGAGAGAAATTGCAAGAGCGTTTGGCAAAATTAGCCGGAGGTGTTGCCGTTCTTTACGTAGGCGCTGCTTCTGAAGTAGAAATGAAAGAGAAAAAAGACAGAGTTGACGATGCTTTGCACGCAACCCGCGCAGCTGTTGAAGAAGGAATTGTTGCCGGTGGTGGTGTTGCTTTGCTAAGAGCTAAAAATGCCTTGAAAGACATTAAAGCTGACAACGCAGACGAAGCTACAGGTATTCAAATCGTGGCGCGTGCTGTAGAATCTCCATTGAGAACTATTGTTGAAAACGCTGGACTTGAAGGTTCTGTAGTTGTGGCAAAAGTTGCTGAAGGTTCAGGCGATTTTGGCTACAATGCTAAAACTGATGAGTATGTTGACATGCTAAAAGCTGGAATTATCGACCCTAAGAAAGTGACTCGTGTAGCGCTGGAAAACGCCGCTTCTGTAGCCGGAATGATCTTGACAACAGAGTGTGCTTTGGTAGAAATCAAAGAAGAAAATGGCGGTGGTAACCCGATGGGTGGCGGTATGCCCGGAATGATGTAATAATTATTTCACTATATTTTAAAGGACGTCAATTTGGCGTCCTTTTTTATTTTAAGTAAATTATCTATTTATCTTACTAAATTTTCATAATATTGTTTATATTTCACAACAATTATAAACTCCATACAAATTATGAAAAAAGGCATTTTTAAATTCCATTTAGTATTTTTTACAATCCTCTTTAGTCTTTATTCTTTCTCCCAAAATCAATCGGATGCCAAAGAGAAAATTTCGAAATCGGTAAGCGACTACTTCTCGCTTGAACGCGAAAATATTCATATCCAATTAAATAAAAACACTTATCTATCTAATGAAAGCATATGGTTTAAAGCCTATGTTTTCAATAGAAAAGACAAAGTCCCTTTCTTTTATACGACCAATGTCTATGCTGTTTTATACGATGAAAATGGCAATAAGCTTACCAACAAACTTCTTTATTCAAATGCCGGCTGTTTTTCAGGAAAATTGCAACTCGACAATTCTTATAAAACTGGGAAATATTTTCTGCACTTTTATACCAATTGGATGAATAATTTCAAGGAAGACGAATCTCCCGTTTTTGAATTCAGTGTCATCAACAAATCTGATAAAACCTACGCTTCAGCGCTTCTTCCTGATTATTCTACTGTAAATATTGAATTTTCTCCGGAAGGAGGTGCTGTGATTGACGGCGTTTTAAATACCATTGGAATAAAAATCAGCGACTGCAATAAAAATCCGATTCCTGTGACTGAGGTTGAAATTGTAAATTCACAAGGCGATTTTATCCAAAAAGTGCCTGTGAATAAATTTGGATTTGGAAAATTCCAGCTTTTGGACGATGGAAAAGTTTACAAAGCTACGTTTTCTGCCAATAACCAAAAGTTTGAAGGCATGATTCCAGTGGGTTCACCTATCGGAATTTCTCTTGAAATCAACAGTTATACTTTCAAAGACAAAACGATTGCCATTATCAAAACCAATCCAAAAACCATTGAAAAATATAAAAACAAACCGCTATTTTTAGTAATTCAGCAAGACAATAAAACTTCAATTTTAGATTTTAATTTTGATAATAATGGTACTGAACAGAAACTTTTTTTTTCTAATGCCAATCTGTTCGATGGCGTAAATACAATCCGAATCATTGATTCTGACTTAAAACAATTGGCTGAAAGATCCGTTTTTAAATATCCCGAAAATAAGCTTGCACTGACTTTAGAATCTCCAAAAAAACTTAAAGAATCTTATGAAGTCAAAGGAAAATTCAGCCAGCAATTTGCAAGCGCAAGCATATCAATTCTTCCCGAAAAAGCGATAAATAGTGATTTTGGACAAGATATTTTTGGTTCGATTTTAATCAAGCCTTACTTTGAAAAAAGCAAAATTGATGAAAGTTATTATTTCACAGATATTTCTAGGCTGAAACATTATGACCTCGATCTTTTGCTTTTAAATCAAAAAGAAAGCAAATACAAATGGGAAAATATTACCGGAACACCGCCAAAAATTGTTCATGATTTTGATATTGGTCTTACTATAAAAGGAACGCTAAATCAGCAAATCGGAGATCGAAAAAATTACAAAGTCCAATTATATTCCTTGACCGCTCAACTTGACGAAGCAACTGAAATTACAGAAAAAGGAGAATTTTACTTTAAAAATATGGTCGTACCTGATTCGACGTGGGTGAATTTCACATTGATGAATAAGGACAAAACAACTCCTTTAAAAGTATATCCGCAGTTAGTAAATTTAAACAGAACTTTCAATAAACCATTCAAGACTGAGAAGACAATTTGCACACCAATCGTCAAAAATGAATTATTTGAACTGCCAGAATTAAATAATGGCGCCATAACTCTCGACGATGTTGAGATTGAAATTGATAAAAAGAAATTAAAATACAAAGGACAGCTAGGCAACGGAAACCTAAAAGGCTATAAAATTACCGACGACGATCCAAGCATAAATATGGATTTGATTACTTACATCAGAATGAACGGCTTTGAGGTGGAAACACGAATGGGCGAAGTATTTATTTATAGCAGAACTACAGCTTCCTTGAACGGTGCGAGAAATTCACCTGCCGTTTATGTGAGCGGAAATTTACAGATGGATTTTAACTATATTCAAACAATGCGGATGCGCGACATTGATGAAATTTATATCAATGCGCACGCTGCAAACGCAGGAATGGTCAATACGCTAGGAATTATAAAAATTTATCTCCGCACAGGATTTGCCGCTTCAAATAAAAAAAATACTTCCATTGCTTTTGAAATCAAAAATGCTTTTTCTAAAATAGAAAGTTTTAAAAATAGTGATTACGCCATAACTTCTGACAAAGGCTTTCAAAATTTTGGGGTTGTAAACTGGATTCCGTCAATTATAACTCAAGAAAATGGCGAATTCAAATTTTCAATTCCGAATATGGATCAGAAAAAAGTCAAGCTTTTAATCGAAGGTTTTTCTGCCGACGGCAATTTAATTTCTGAAATAAGAACAGTCGAATTGCCTTAAAACCGAGCAAGAGAATTTGACAAAAAAAATGCCCCAAATTTACTTTGAGGCATTTTTTATTTAGTTGCGTTCATAAGAACAGCAGGAATGAAGATTCTTATAAGCTTCGTCAGTTGCCTTCACTTCTTTTGTGTCGTGGCCTACTTTTGCAACTGCTTTCTGAACTTCTAGATCAGTCGTTTTTTCTTCATTTACAATCAGATGCAGTACCTTTTCATCTGGATTCCATGTGGCTGATTTTACACCTGGAACAGAAAATGCGGCTTTTTCGATCCGCTTTTTGCATAACTCGCAATTGCCGTTTACTTCGATGTTGTGTTTCGCGTTTTTGCTCTTTTTTTCTTGTGCGTTTGAGGAGAAACTTACAAGTGAGATGAAGAATATTAAAAGTATTTTTTTCATTTTTATGTATTTTTAATTTAGTTATTTTATTTTGAATCGTAGTCCGGCGTAATACATTTGTCCGAAAATTGGCGCATAAATCATAGAACTATCAAAATTTGATCCAAAAGGATTATCGGCACCGACAATTGCTTTTTCTTGTTTGTAATTTCCGATGTTTTCACCGCCAACGTAGACTTCAAATGTCGATGAAAATGTTCTGGTAATTTGCGCATTCATCAGAGAAAATGACGGCGAATATTCTGGAAGCTGGTCTTCTGGCGGATTCGAAGCTGTATTTGGCAACTGCTGTTTTCCTAACCAATTATAGGTAAAATCAAATTTCCACTGCTGCCCTTTTTCTGCAATATGCGTTTCGTAGGCTAAATTTCCGAAAAAACGATGTTTTGCCTGAAGCGGTCTTTGCTCGCTTCCGCCAAGATAATCCGTTTGAATTTCATAGAATTTATAAGCCGTTCTCAAATTAAAATGCCTCATAATTTCATAGTTGAAATCAACCTGCAGGCTGTTTGCAAATGATTTTCCGTTCAAATTATAAAACAAGGCTTGCTGTGGCGAAGCATACAAATCGACAACCGCTTGGTTTTGAAAATCAGTTCTGTAAAAATCCACGCTGACATCAGCCGAACGATTGAAAAGTGTAAAACCTTGCATAAAACTCAGACCATAGTTCCAAGCGATTTCTGCGTCTAATCCGTATATTTTTCCGCCTGTATTTAAAATATCAAAAGCTCTCGAACTTGCAAAAAGTTGCTGGTTTTCGGCAAAAATATTGGCAGAACGCTTTCCTCTTCCGGCGGAAGCCCGCAAAACGCCTTTTTCCCACGGATTGTATCTGACGTGCAATCTTGGCGTAATAAAAGTCCCTAATCGGTTATGATTGTCAATTCTTCCGCCGGCAACCAAGCTGAAATTCGTGGTATTATCATACGTATATTCAAAAAATGCACCAACGGAGTTATCGATCCTGTCAAAATTTCTGTAGATATTCGGAACGCCTACAAATTCATCATATTGGTCATACGTAAAATTCAAACCCGTTGCGAATTTATTCAGCGTATTGTTGATTATCGAATTGAAAATCAAGTTGGAATAAAAACTTTTCTGGTTGATATCATATTGATTTAGACCAAAATAAGATTCTTGATTGTGGCCGTTGAAAGCGGTTTGCAAACCAATACTCTGGTAAGGCATGTCTGGAAAAACATAGCCTAATTTACCCGAAATATCATAGCGCTCGGTTTTGATTTCTGAACCCCAATAATTTGTCGTCAGCTTGTCGCGGTCTTTGTCAAAATTCATTTCGCCGGTTTGTTTTGCATCATTCATATATCTGAAATTCAAAAAACTAACCCAGCCTTTTTCCAAATCTGTATATTGCCAGCGGTTCAAAACATTTATCTGTTTTGCCAACGGATTGTCTAAAAATCCGTCGCCATTCATGTCGTTTTTGGCAACGCGCGTATTTCCGTGAAGGAACAAACTTGTGCTCCATTTGTCAGAAACTTTTTTATTGAAATGTGTGTTTAATTCAAAACGGCTGTCGGTTGAACCATAAAAATTCAAGAAAAACGGAATGTCATTTACAGGCTTGATCAATTCTGTATTTATCTGCCCGGAAATACTTTCAAATCCGTTTACGACAGAACCCGCGCCTTTTGTAATTTGGATGCTTTCCACCCAAGTTCCAGGCGTGAATGACAAACCATAAGCTTGCGAAGCGCCACGAACAGAAGGAATATTTTCTTCTGTAATCATTAAATACGGACTTGTCAGTCCAAGCATTTTGATCTGTTTTGTTCCTGTCAAAGCATCTGAAAAATTGACATCGATGGACGGATTTGTTTCAAAACTTTCGGCCAAATTACAGCAGGCCGCTTTCAGCAATTCCTTGCTTGACATGGTCGAAACATTTGCGGTTTTGACGTAAGATTTCTGAAGACTTTTTCTTTCAGAATCGATTGTCACGACTTCCAGATTATTATTTTGTGACAGCGAATGCGTGATGAAATCGGGAGAATTTACGGAAATCGTATCCGTAGAAAAACCTACGTAACTTACAATCAATTTTGTAAATTCAGGTTTATAAGGAATTGAAAAATCCCCGTTTTCATTGGTCGTAGTGCCAATTTGAGTATTGAGCCATTGAATATTGGCTCCGATTATGGGCTGATTTGCATTGGAAGTTTCTGTAATTTTTCCTTTTAATTCTTGCGAAAAAGAGGTTGCGGAAATCAACAACAATGCAAGCAGCAGTAATTGCTTTTGCATAAAAAAAGATTTAATAAATCATAGAAAATTGAGCCATAAAAGATGGCATTTGTTCAATGAAATAATAAATCAGGCGTAAAAAATGTATTGTGAATAGAGCTTGAACAGCGGTGGCGCATTGGCATCACAGCAATATTCAATCGTATTTTGTTTTGCAACAATTGGCTGATTTTCAAAAAGAATCGGGTTCCAATCATTGATTACAAACGGAAGTTCTCCATTGAAAGAAAAAGTCTTGACAACAACCTGCTCTGATTTTTTCTTGAGTTCTACTTTTTTATCAGAACAGCACTTCTTGCTTTCTTTAGCCTTTTCAGCACAGCATTTTTTTGTTGCCGGCGCTTTTTTTGGCATTACGCAGGATTCGTCAACCTTATAATTTATAGAAATTGAAGAAATAGCGCCACTGCAGAAATGCACGTTGAAAGCCATTCCCATATTGGAAATCAATAGGAAAAATGCTAAAATCAAACTTGTGCTCTTTCTAAAACTCATGAGTTTTGGAGTTAATAATTGCAAAAATATCAAAAATTAGAGCAAAATTTCTTTAAGATTTGTTATTTTTTATAGAAATCTGGTTTTGGTAATAAAAAGCTGGTACAAACAGCAGTACAAAAAGTGGCTGGATTAGAAATCTTCTTACATAAAAAAGCAGAAAATTATGACTTGGATCTGACATTCCTAGAATTATGAAGAAGGCAATAATCAGCACTAGGAAAAAGAAGGCGTATAAAATTGCGGCGAATTTGGTCAGCATTAAATCTTTAAAAAGAATCAAAATAATGCCAAGCGAAAGAAACGAATTTAGAGCATATCGTAATAAAAGGCTCAAGAATAATTTTAGCGATTCATATTCAGGAAGCGGTTTCTGCATGTAATCTCCTTTAAAATAATATAAAAAAGGATCATAAAATTGCGCTTCGAAAGCCCTGATCATTGCCAATAAAAACACCAAAAACAGTGAGAATGCGATCTCTCTTTTATATTTAAGAATCTTTTCCATAGATAGAGAATTTTTGGACCCAGCTTACCCAAAGGGCAAAAACGACGCCGTAAATAAATAGTGGAAATACTACGCCGTGAAGCAAATGTTCGTATTGCGGATAATGGTATAAAGCGCTGGCCAAAAGTGCAATTCTGATGACATTTAAGATATGAATGATTACAATTCCTGCTAAGATGAATAAAAAAGTTGGCTTGATTTTTCCTTTGAAAGCGACTACAAAAGCCATAAAAAGTATCATGACGCTCATCGCATTACAGCCTTCGACGATTCTGGCGACATATTTTCCATTGAAAATCAATTTCATCGAAGCTTGTCTTTCGTGCGGTTTTACAAAGGAATCATCGTTAAAAAGCTGCAGTAATTTTTCAGTTTGATGGGCTACGAATTTTGTAAATCCGTCTGGTTCGAAGGACAAAAGATTATAGGTACTGAGATAATATTGGTAGCAAACCGTTAAAAGTCCGTAAACTAAGAAGAATTTTATGAGGAAAATAAAAAAGGCTCGGTACTGTAGGAAATAATTTTTCAAGGCGATAATTTTTAACAAAAATATACAATTTCGGCTTTGCTCAAATAAATACTTTTGTATAAAAATTAGCATCATGACTTTTGAAGAACTAAAACCTAAGGTTCAAGACATATTGAGCCATAAAAATACATTGAGAGAAGACAAATTATTACAGCTTTGCCATCTCTTAAAAGACAATATTGATTATTATGACTGGGTTGGATTTTATTTCCGCAATGGCGAAAAGGAAGAATTATTGCTTGGACCATATGCCGGAGAACCAACTGACCACACTGTAATTCCGTTTGGAAAAGGAATCTGTGGTCAAGTGGCAGTTTCAAACGAAAACTTTGTGGTTCCAGATGTTCAGGCTCAAGACAATTATATTGCGTGCAGTTTCACTGTAAAATCTGAAATCGTGGTTCCGCTTTTTGTGGATGAAAAAAATATCGGGCAGATTGATATTGATTCTAATGTATTGGATCCTTTTACAAAATTAGACGAACGATTTTTAGAATTTGTGAATGCGGAAGTAGCGAAATTATTTTAATTTAAAGATTAAACGATTTAATTATTGAAAGATTAGGTGTGAGCTAAAATTTTTCAAATTTTTCAATCTTTATATTTTTCAATCTCAAAATAAAAGCTACCTTTGCACTCGAATAGGAAAAACTTATTCATACATAAAAATCATTAAAATAATATTGGCATGTACTTAACTAATCAAGTTAAAGCGGAAATTTTCGCTAAACACGGAGGAAAAGCAGAAAACACTGGATCTGCAGAAGGTCAAATCGCATTGTTCACATTCAGAATCAGCCACTTGACTGAGCACTTGAAAAAAAATCGTCACGATTATAATACTGAGCGCTCACTTGTTCTTTTGGTAGGTAAAAGAAGAAGCTTGCTTGACTATCTTAAAAAGAAAGATATCAACAGATACCGTGAGATTATCAAAGAATTGAATATTAGAAAATAATTCAATAAAAAAGAGGTGCTGACGCGCCTCTTTTTGTTTTTACATACATTGCAATAAAAAGTTTGGTTTTTCATTGGGTTTTAGACAACTACACACAACAACAACTACAACACAACTAAAACCCATTGTTTAATCAATTAGAGAATTAATTTATGATTCCACAATTATTTGTAGAAAGCATCGATTTAGGTGATGGCAGAAGCATCACAATCGAGACAGGTCGTTTGGCAAAACAAGCTGACGGTTCTGTAGTAGTAAGAATTGGAAAAACTGTAATTTTAGGTACAGTTGTTTCCTCAAGAAAAGCAAGCCCAGGTATCGATTTTTTGCCATTGACGGTAGATTATCGTGAAAAATTTGCAGCAGCAGGTCGTTTTCCTGGAGGTTTCTTCAAAAGAGAAGCACGCCCGAGTGACAACGAAGTATTAACAATGAGATTAGTTGACCGTGTTTTGCGTCCGCTTTTCCCATCGGATTACCACGCAGAAGTTCAAGTTATGATTCAGTTGATGTCTCATGATGAAGACGTTATGCCAGATGCATTGGCAGGTTTGGCAGCTTCGGCAGCGCTTGCTTTGTCTGACATTCCTTTTGAAACTTTGATTTCTGAAGCCAGAGTTGGAAGAATTGACGGTAAATTCGTTATCAACCCATCTC
>Ga0247817_10000183_pt1 | contig 40410 bp, 31 predicted proteins | sample UWRJL212509R1_FD_178010 | JGI IMG/M metagenome (GOLD analysis project Ga0247817, IMG submission 178010) | Plant litter microbial communities from Arlington Agricultural Research Station in Wisconsin, United States - UWRJ-L212-509R-1 | ecosystem: Environmental > Terrestrial > Plant litter >... | reverse complement strand
CAATCATAACTATAGCAGCAGAAAGAAAACATAAGCTCCATGAATAGTTCTTTCCTAAATAAATCGGAATAGCACCACCTAACATTCCACCAATATTAATTCCCGCATAAAACATACCGTAACCAGCATCTCTGCGACCATCATTTTCATGATATAATTCACCTACCATTGAAGATACATTTGGCTTAAAAAAACCTGTTCCAATAATAGACAATGTAATTCCGTAATAGAAGAAATCATGTGGAGAAGCCGCAATCAGCAAATTACCCAAAATCATAATGATTCCTCCAAAAAGCAACGATTTTTTAAAACCAAGGATTTTATCGGCAAAAATTCCTCCAATAAAAGTAAAAGCATATACAAAGGCTTGAATCGCTCCGTATTGAAGATTTGCTTTACCTTCTAATAATCCTAATTGATCTACCATGAAAAATGCCAAAACACCTCTCATTCCGTAAAAACAAAAACGTTCCCACATTTCAACTAAAAACAAATACCATAATTGCTTAGGGTATTTGCCTTTAAAATTCTGAATTTCTTCTAAAGTTAAATTCTTTTCCATACTATCGAACTCCGTGCATCATCTTTTTCAATAATGGCGTCAAAGCAAACAACAATATAGCTGCAAGTCCTGTCAGAACAACGAACACCATGAAGAATTCATATAAATTATGAATTACAAAACCAGCAAATTCAGGATAATGATCACTAATTTGATGATGGTCTAATAATTTAACCTGATCCTCTGTTAAAGTGGTTGTTTTATCTAAAACTGCCTGTAAATCTATACCAAGTTCTTGTGCTTTTTTATATTTATCACCTGTTGCCGGCAAAATAGAACCTAAAGTTCCCCCTAATGCATAACCAGATGCATTAGACAAGAAAAACACTCCGTATAATAATGATGCAAAACGCTTTGGAGATAATTTACCAACAAGAGACAATCCAATTGGAGACAAACACAACTCAGCACATGTATTTAAGAAATACAATAAAATAAGCCATTTAACCAATAACAATCCTGAAGTTCCTATATAAGAAACCTGAGTTGCAATCATGAAGAAACTAATTGTAATAATAACTAAACCAATTGCTAATTTAACCGGAGAAATTGGTTCTTTATCTTTTGCTCTTAAAGTATCCCAAAGAATACTAAAAGGCACCGCTAAAACTACCACAAAAAGTCCATTAAAGATCTGAACCATTGATGGAGGCATTTGCCAGCCAAAGAAATTTCTGTCTGTTTGATTATCTGCAATAAAAGTTAATGATGAACCTGCTTGTTCGAAAGCAGCCCAAAAGAAAATGATAAAGAAGGAAACGATATAGATTACTATAATTCTATCTCTTTCTATTTTAGTTAATGAAGTGTCAGAAACAATTAATCCTGCTAAAGCAACACCGCTCGAATAGATTAATGTATATATTAAATTTTGTCCTACTACATAGTGGAAGAATAATCCCAGACAAAGAAATGCAATTCCGGCAATCGTTAATGCTTTTTGTGAAAAATTAGCTTTTTGAGCTTCTCCTTCTTCAAAATCCGCAGCCACATTTTTAGAAGGCAAACCTCCTAATGGTCTTCCTTCCGGAGAAACCACATATTTGTTTTTTAATACATAGAATAAAGCCGTTCCTATAAACATAGCACCCGAAGCCGCTAAAAATCCCCATCTAAAAGCGTGAATATCTCTAATTCCGCCAGTATCTCTAACATCACCTAACAATGGACAGATAGATTGCCCTAAGAAAGCACCAATATTGATACCCATGTAGAAAATAGTAAAAGCAGTATCTAATTTTGTTTTTTCCTGTTTTGGATATAAACTTCCAACCATACTGGAAATGTTTGGTTTAAAAAATCCATTACCAAAAACAATTACTCCTAAACCGCAGTACATAATGATTTTAGCAAAACCTAAGTTGCCTTCAAAAATACTACCACTTGTAAATAATAATAATTGACCAATAGCCATTAATAATCCACCCAAGAGAATACAATTTCTATTCCCTAAGAAACGATCGGCAACAAAGCCTCCCAACATTGGAGTTAAATAACAAAGTCCAAGAAAACCTCCGTAAATCAACGAAGCTTCTTCTTCTTTCATTAATAATGAGTTTACAAGAAATAAAGTCAATAAAGCCCGCATTCCATAAAAATTGAACCGCTCCCACATCTCCGTTCCAAACAAAACCCACAGTCCTTTAGGATGCGCCGTTTTCACTTGAGTTCCTTCCATATTATTCATTATTTATTTAAAGTTGATAAAGTTGTTTTATAAATTTTCCTTGATAAAGTTAGTCATTTTATTATAAAGGTGAATTCTAGTTTTCCCACCGTAAATCCCATGATCTTTGTCTGTATAGATATGAGTATCAAATTGCTTATTTGCCTGAACCAATGCTTCCATCATTTGCATTGAATTTTGCAGGTGAACATTATCATCAGCTGAACCATGAACTAATAAAAACTTACCTTTCAATTTCTCAACATGATTAATAGGAGAGTTTTGGTCATAACCGCTTGCATTTTCCTGCGGAGTCTGCATATATCTTTCTGTATATACGCTATCGTAAAAACGCCAGTTTGTCACAGGCGCAACAGCTATTGCCATTTTAAATACATCACTTCCCTGAAAAATACAGTTGGAAGCCATAAATCCACCATAGCTCCATCCAAAGATTCCAATTCTTGATGCATCAACATAAGAATAAGCACCAATTACTTTAGCAGCATCTATCTGATCTTCTACTTCGTATTTCCCTAATTCTTTTTGAGTTACCTTTTTAAAGTCAGCACCTTTATATCCTGTTCCTCTGCCATCAACACAAGCTACAATGTAACCTTGTTGCGTAAGAGAAGCAAACCAATAATCATTGCTGTTTATCCAGCTATCTGCTACTTGTTGTGATCCTGGTCCAGAGTATTGAAACATAAATACAGGATATTTTTTAGACGGATCAAAATCTACCGGTTTCAAAATCCACGCATTAAGTTCGTTTCCTTTTGCCGTTTTCAAAACAAAAAATTCTTTTTTTGGTAGATTGTAAGCTTTCAATTTTTCCGCAAGAGCCTGGTTGTTTTCTATAACCTGAATTTCTTTTCCTGCTTTCGCTTCATTCAACGTATAAGTAGTAGGCTGAGAAGCACTTGAGAATGTATTGATATAGTATTTAAAATCAGGGCTTAAAGTTGCAGCGTTTGTTCCAATATTTTTAGATAAACGAACTTTATTTTTACCATCTAATGCGATACGGTAAACATCTCTATTGATTGATCCATTTTCCGTAGATTGATAGAAAATAGTTTTTGTTTTTTCATCAAAACCGTAATAAGAAACCACTTCCCAGTTTCCTTTAGTTACCTGGTTTTTAAGTTTTCCTGTTTTATCATAAACATAGATATGATTAAAACCGTCTTTTTCACTTGTCCAGATAAAGCTATTGTCTTTTAAAAATGTCAAGTTATCCGTAACGTCAACATAAGCTTTGTCTCTTTCATTTAAAACAACTTTAGCAACAGCAGTTGTCCCGTCTACAAATAACAAATCAAGATTATCCTGATGACGATTTAAAACCTGTGCTGACAAAATATTGTTGTCATTTGTCCATTTAATTCTGGCAATATAAAAATCGTTATAATTTCCTAAATCAACTTTTTTAACTGCATTTGCAGCAACATCATAAAGGTGTAATGAAACTATTGCATTTTTTTCTCCTGCTTTAGGATATTTAAAAGTATCAATTGTCGGGTATAAATCTTTCTTGAAAATCGACATTGAAAATTCAGGAACTGCACTTTCATCAAAACGAATGTAAGCTACTTTTTTACTGTCTTTACTCCAGTCAAATGCTTTAACGAAAGCAAACTCTTCTTCATAAACCCAGTCTGTAATACCATTTATAATCGAATTTTTCTTTCCGTCTGTAGTGATTGCTGTAGAAGCTTTCGAAGCTACATCATAAACGTATAAGTTATTTTCTCTTGCGTAAGCTATTTTAGTTCCGTCAGGTGAAAAAGTTGGTTCCTGAATCTGGAAATCAAAAAGCTTCGTTAAGGATTTAGAAGCTATATCATATAAAAAATAATCTGCCGTAAAAGAGTGACGAAATATCTTCTTTGAATTACAAGCTATTAAAATTTTCTTTTCTGAAGCATCAAAAGTATAACTATCGATACCATCTTCAAGCTCCTTATGATTTTTAGTATCAATTAAATTCGATACTTTCTTTAACGTTGCAAAATCATACAAATCAATCTGCATCGTTCTGCTTGCCATATCGACATTTAAGACCGTATACTGATTCGTATTCTTCAAAGATTGCAACTCGTCCATTCCTTTAGCACGAAATGTCCCGCCATAAATATTTTCGATAGTAATTTTTTGTTGGCCAGAAACGACAGCAACAAAAAACAAAAACATTAAAGTAATTTTACTTGTATTCATTGAGAATTAATTTAAATATAAAAAAGACCCCAATTTTAGTAAAAAAAATAAACATATTACACATTTTAAGTGTTAAAAATCAAAAAAAATAACGTTTGCGTGATTTTCAAATTACAAATAGATTGTAAACAAAACTCTTAAATTAATATCTTTGTACCAACAATATTATTTAATATACTGAGAATGAACAACGCCGTTGCCGGATTTTCTAAATTATCCAAAAAAGAAAAGACAAACTGGATCGCAGAAACTTACTTTTCTACCCCTGAAGATGCACTTAAAATAATAAGAAATTACTGGAATTCAGACGAAAAGCTCCAACAGCTTCATGATGAATTCATAGAAAACACTATTACTAATTTGTACATTCCTCTTGGAGTAGCTCCGAATTTTCTCATAAACGGACATTACAAAACCATTCCAATGGCTATTGAGGAAAGTTCTGTAGTTGCTGCAGCTTCAAAATCAGCAAAATATTGGGCAACACGAGGTGGATTTAAAGCAACAGTAATCGACACAGAAAAAATAGGACAAGTACATTTTACTTTTGATGGTGAAGCAGAAAAACTACAATCGTTTTTTAACCTAATAAAACCAAAATTTTTTTCAGAGACACAAAGCATTACTAAAAACATGCAACAACGTGGGGGCGGAATTTTAGACATTCAGCTAAAAGACAAGAGAAACCTGCTTGATAACTATTTTCAGCTTCATGCTACTTTTGAAACTAAAGACAGCATGGGCGCCAATTTCATAAACTCATGCCTGGAACAATTTGCAACTACTTTAAAAGATGAATTTGAGCATTCTGAATTATTCTCAGAAAAAGAGAAAATCAATGTAATTATGAGCATTTTATCTAATTACGTTCCAAATTGCATCGTCAGAGCCGAAGTTTCATGCCCCGTTGAAGATTTAACCGAAAAACATATTCAAAATCCTCAGGATTTTGCTGAACGCTTTGTTCAGGCCGTTCAGATTGCAGAAGTAGAACCTTTTAGAGCGGTTACCCACAATAAAGGAATCATGAATGGTGTTGATGCGGTTATTCTCGCAACAGGAAATGATTTTAGAGCCGTAGAAGCAGGAATTCATGCTTATGCCTCAAAAAATGGTCAGTATGCAAGCTTATCACATGCCAAAATCGAAAACGGAATTTTTACATTCTGGCTCGAAATTCCATTAGCATTAGGAACCGTAGGTGGATTAACTTCTTTGCATCCCTTAGTAAAATTGTGTTTAGAAATACTCGAAAAACCATCTGCTGCTGAATTAATGCAAATTGTTGCAGTTGCAGGATTAGCACAAAACTTTGCTGCCTTACGTTCTCTAACTACCACCGGAATTCAGGAAGGGCACATGAAAATGCACTTAAACAACATCCTTAATCAATTCGAAGCAACCACAGAAGAGCGCCAACAAGTAAAACATCATTTCAAGAAAAATACAATCTCACACAGTGCGGTAGTAGAATTTATTGAAAGCTTAAGAAAATAATTTGGAGCTATTCCCGCTGTCCATTGTATCTTTTATGACTCCCCGATATTCATCGGAAGTCATAAAAGGATGTCATTCCCATCGGGGCTAAAAAACAACAGAATGAAAACAACATTTTACAGTAACGGTAAATTATTAATCACTGGCGAATATCTGGTTTTAGATGGTGCAAAAGCTTTTGCTTTACCAACAAAAACAGGTCAGAATTTAGTCGTTGAAAACAGTTCGGACAAAGAAATCAAATGGAAAAGTTTTGATTGCGACAACGAAATCTGGTTTGAAGACACTGTACAATTTTCTGAAATAATAAATAATATTCAGCCAGATGCAAACACTGTAAAAGCAACTTTAATAAATATACTACACGAAGCATACCTCTTAAATCCCAGTTTCATAAATAATGCAAAAGGATATAATGTAAGCACACATCTTACATTTCCTAAAAACTGGGGATTAGGCACATCATCGACGTTACTAAACAATATTGCACAATGGACACAAATCGATGCTTTTACTTTACTTAAAAATAGTTTTGGCGGCAGCGGTTATGACATTGCCTGCGCGCAATACAATACTCCAATTATGTACCGTTTAGAAGAAAAAAAACCTGTAGTAGAAGTTGTTACATTTAATCCTAATTTTATCGATAACATCTATTTCGTTTATTTAAACAAAAAGCAAAACAGCAAAAATGCAATAAAAGCTTATTACAACAATAAAAACGAAAAACTATCAGAAAGTATAATTATTAATAATAAAATCACTGACGCTCTTTTAAATGCTAAAACAGACAGCGAATTTGCAATTGCAATCAAAAACCATGAAACACAATTAAGTAACATCCTGAAAATGAAAACCATTAAAGAAATATCATTTTCAGATTTTGATGGAGAAGTAAAAAGTCTTGGGGCTTGGGGGGGAGATTTTGTAATGGTTATTTCAAAAGAAAATCCAAAGGAATATTTTGAATCAAAAGGGTACAATACAATCCTTTCTTATAAGGAGATGATTTTATAAGATTAGCTAAAATTGTTAGTTATCACAAAACTAACACTTAACTTTCTTATCATCAACACGTTTTGCTTCGAGACGGCGAACCTTTTGCGTTTCTATTTCGTTAGTTTCAATAAGTGTATTATGAAGACGTTCCGCCATTTTCTCTATACTGTTGGTAATCGAATCATAAACTAACTCCATTCTGCGATGTTTTTCTTCCTTTACAGCTTTTAAAACATCCTCAACAAAAAACTTATCGTACTTTTCAGCTACAGAATCGCGGGTATTTGTTAATCTAATAACATAATCATTACCTAAGATTGTAACCTTAAAGTGCTGTTCGTCATTACTTAAATAGTACTTTCCACCCAGCTCATCAACATTGATCTCGGTATTACTAAGTTTTAAGAGCTCTGTAATTATTCCAAAAATATGATTTTCTATTTTGGAATATACTTTAGGTTTTCTTTTCAAAAAATGAAACATAAAAAATTAAATATCTGATTATTAAAACAGTTACTTATTGAAATTTGTTTTGGAAATTTTAACAAATGTTTTGGCAAATTTTAATTTGTTGAAACAAAAATCGGGAACAAATAAACTGCAATATTTCCGAAATCCCAAATTTTTTAAATTAAATTTCGATTATTCTAATTTAGCCAAGAGAATACCCTCACAAATTATAGAAATACCAAAATACTGATACTCATTTATGTAAAAATGCAAAACCCCGAAACATTAAAATGCTTCGGGGTTTTTATTTTATAAAAACACTTTATTTACTAAAAACTAGTAATTAAATTGTAATCTGTTATCTTCAATTTTAGCATTGTTTTTCAAAGCTGGTAAAACTCTGTTTGAATCAGATGCGCTTTGTGCTTTTAGTTTCGCAACATATTCTGCGTGGCTTGTAATTGCAGGAGCTTTTACAACACTAATGTTTTTCACAACATATACTCCTGTGTTCCCTTCAATAGGAGCAGAAAGTTTATTTGCAGCTAAAGCAAATGCATTACCTACAACTTTAGGCTCTTGCCCAACTCCACCAGGTAAAACAGGATTATCTAAAGTTACATCGGCAGCTTGTTGAACTGCAACACCAGCACTTTTAGCAACTGCTTCAATAGTTGATCCAGTCATTTTAGCTTTTAATATCTCTGCTTTTTTCTTGTTTTTTAAGATTGACTCAACGTAAGGTCTTGCAACTGTTACAGATACTAAACCAGATTTGTTTTCACCTTTGTATTGTGCAATAACGTGACCAATATTTGCTATTTCGAAACGTTTTACATCATTTTTACTTGTTTCTTTATCAAATGCCCATCTTACAATAGCACGTTGATTTCCTAATGAACCAAATGCTTCATCCATTGCTTTTGCAGAAACCGGAGCTTCCACTTTTAAACCTAATTCTTTAGCTGTAGCATTAAAATCTTTATCAGCAGCATCCATTTCAAATTTAGTTGCTAATGTAAATACTTTATCAGATGTAGCTTCAGATGGTTCAATTTTTTGAGCAATAGTAGCTAGACGAATTCCGTCTTGTTTGTCAGTAATTTTAATAACGTGAAAACCAAATTGAGTTTCTACTAATCCAACTTTTCCAATTCCGTTATTGAATACAAAATCATTGAATGGTTTAACCATTTGATTTGGACCAAAGAATCCTAAATCTCCACCTTGCTGTGCAGATGAATCATCAGAGCTTGTAAAAGCCAACATCATGAAACTATCCGGATTTGCCTGAACCTGAGCTAAGATTTCTTCTGCTTTAGCTTTAGCTTCTTCTTTAGTTCTTTTTTCTTTTTGATTTGGTGTTTGAGATCCTACATAACCAATTAAGATATGACTTGCTTTTGCATTAACTCCTGCTTTAAATCCTAAAGATTTAGAAATACAGTAGTATTTTCCAAAAACGTAAGGTCCATAAATTGCACCCGGAGCTAAACTGAATAATTTATCAGCATCAACAGCTGGTAAGTCATTTTTAGCAACATAAGTAGAATCGTAAGGAACATCAGAATTTGCATTTACAAATTCAGCGATATTTTTAGCATTTTTAAAACCTGGCAAACTGTCGTTTTTATTCGTTTTTGCGTTATAAACTACAGTTCCATTCAACAGACCTGTTATTTTAGCTTTGATCTCAGCTTCATCTTCTTTTGACGCTTTATCTTCAACTAAAACATATTGAATTTCACGAGTTGCATCTGCTTTAAATTTTTTCTCGTTTTTCTTCATGTAGTCAACAATTTCTGAATCAGAAATTTTTACGTCACTATCTTTAATAGAAGAATATAATGCCGCAGCAAAAGAAAAGTTTACTTTGTTTGCTTCTGCCTCATATTTCAATTTTCCTTCACTAGCAGTAGTATAAAGACCTGCTTTGATTAAAGTATTATAAATTTGAAACTTAGCATTTAATTCTGCATCTTTTTCTTTTTCAGCAATATATTGCGCTGCTTCAGGATTAGTTTTAAAATACTCTTTGAATTTAGCAACATCAAAAATACCTGCTGCATTTAGGAACATTGGGTTTTTACCAATATTTGGATCTGTTTTTAAAACTTCCAAAAGGTGTTTTTCTCCAACTCTTAATCCTAATTTATCAAACTGAGCTGATAATAATGCGATTGAAACCTCTTGGTCCCAAACTCTGTTTGCAGCTTCAGTGGAAGTAATTCCTTGACCACTTTTTTCAACATTACTAACTTTAACTCTAAAGTCTTCAAATGAAATATCTTTTCCATCAATGCTTCCTACATCTTTTGAACTTTGACCAAAAGAACCGCTGCTAAAAAGATCTTGTATTATAAATGCAAATAATGCAAGTGCAATAACTCCTATCAATAATGCGGAACGCTGTCTAATTTTTGCTAAAACTGCCATTTTTATTATCGTTAATTTTATATTCAGTTTGCGAAAATACAATTATCTAGTTAATAACAATACAACTAGTGTTTTATTTTACACATTTTTTTTTCAATAACTAAACAAATTACTCTTTTATAGTCATTTTTACTAATTCAATTTTCTTATTCGTTGCTTCTTCTATCACAAAATGATAGTTATCAATTACGATTTCTTCTCCTTTTTGTGGAATTTCTTTTGTCGAATTTACAATAAATCCCCCCAAAGTTCCATACGAATCTTCCTCAGGAATATCTAATTTATACACTTCATTAAGATACTCTACATCTAAACGAGTAGAAAATAAGTACTTACCACCTCCAAGCTCTTCTTCAATTAATTCTTCATCTAAATCGTGTTCATCTTCAATTTCTCCAAAAAGCTCTTCTACGATATCCTCAATAGTTATAATACCTGAAGTCCCTCCATATTCATCTAAAACTACTGCAACATTTTTACGTTTTTTGATCAGTAAATTTAATGCATCTTTTATCAAAATAGTTTCCGGAACAAATTCTACAGTCATTAGAACTGACTTAATGGTATTTGGCTTTTTAAACAAATCAAAAGAATGCACATAACCCACAATATCATCCAGTGAATTTTGACTTACTACAATTTTTGAATATCCTGTTTCTATAAACAATTCTTTTAAATCAGTGACACTGTCAAACAAATCGATATCTACGATTTCTGTTCGTGGCGTCATAATATCACGTGCTTTTACCCCTGAAAATTCAAGCGCATTCTGAAAAATCTGAATTTCTGAATCTACTTCTTCATTATCCTCTACTGAACTCATTTGTTCGGTAATATAATTTCCTAATTCAACTTTGCTAAAGTACAGCTGAAACTGATCTCCATCTGTTTTAAAAAACTTTTTCAGAATAAAATCGGCTATCCAGATAAAAAATGTGGATATATAATAAAACAATCTATAAAACAGATATGCCGGAATGGCAAAAAAACGGATTAACGAATTGGCATAAATCTGAAAAAAGACTTTGGGGAAAAATTCTGCCGTTATCAGAATGATAAAAGTAGCTATAAGAATCTGAATTATGATACTTGTGGCATCTGAAAACTCATACCCATACTGTGCACTTTTCTCGACAATGAGATCGCTCATAAAGAAACCATACGTTACTAAAGCAACATTATTACCAATCAGCATAGCGGTAATAAATTTAGATGGATTCTCAGTAAGTTTTGTAAGGATTTGGGAGATGAAGTTGTCTTGCTTTTTTTCTATCTCCAGATAGATTTTATTGGAGGAAATAAAAGCGATTTCCATTCCTGAAAAAAGGGCTGATAGTATTAAACACAGTATTATAATACTAAGCTCCATTTTTACTGTTTTTTATTATGATTATCGTACTTCCTCGCAAATCTTCTTCTAACAAAAAACATCACAATAGACATTCCCGCAATTATAAAGTATAAATATGGAATATCATTGCCATCATTAATTTTTGTTATTCCTTCATAAACAAAGAAAACAGCAATTAATAAGTAAACGTATTGTGTGTATTTCATGTAAGCCATAACAGTCTTCTTTATTCTTCTTTGATTATTTTTTCCTTTATTCTTCGGCTTCGAGTTCGCCGGTTATTCTTTGTGAATTAATCACTTTAAAATCTTTGCTAAAATCAATTCCCTGACCATGTGTAACGCCTTTAGCATCGGTAAGTTTAAATTTTCTTTCTGTGTAAAACCATTCGTTTTTCTGATCGAAGTACAATTGCTCTGTTTCGAGCATTTGACCGGTTTCTGAAGTGATTTTTACCTTTCCCTGCAAATCTATTATTCCTGTTTGCTTGTATGAAACAGCATAATTAGATCGTATAAAAGTACGTTTTTGTTTTTTATCGTATAAGGTAACATCAATTCCTTTAGGAAATTCAGTAAACGGAAAAGCCAAATTTGAATAGTCTAACATTTTAGAACTAATCAAAACTCCTGTTATGCGACCAGAATCAGTATATTTTATATTTACAGTATCAGCATCACTTCCCGGAACAAATTCTGAAAAGTTAATCTTCTGAACTTCTTTAAAATTACTTTCACACCCAAAAAAAAGTGTCACAGCCAAAACCGTGACAATCTTTATTATATATTTCTTTGGTAAATTCATTTGCCAAATGTAGTAAATTGTAATGAGCTTAAAAAAAACAATAAAACTGCGTTTAATTAAATTTACTCTTCACGAACCATCTGTCATTAAAAGAGAAACTGGCACTAAAATTTATATAGTTATCTTGTACAAGACCTGCCGTTTTTGTTCCTTTTTTTCCAACCTCAATTCCAAAGTTTACATTTGAAAGACTTCCCGTGATAGGGAAACCTGCTCCGAGCGTTAATCCTATATCATTAACTGCTTGATTATTAACAATTAATCCTGTTTTTTCATATTTAATACCTCCTCTATAAGTTACTCTGCTGAAATAACCGGAAAACGACGTGTAATTTGGAATGTAATATCCACCCACAGCATATTTAGACGCACTCTCGTAGCGAACATTATTGCTCACGTTGTAATAGTTTGCTAAATTTCCTTTTTCCTGAAAAGTTAAAGAAGTTCCTAAAAGCCATTTTCTTGCCTGCCCAACACCAACACCAAACAATACTTTACTTCCTAATTCTAATTTATTCGTAACAGCATCTGGCGTAACGGCATCGCTATCTCCGCCAACAGCAATAGAGCGCTCGCTCTCCGACGTAAGGTTACCTGAAAAAGTATAACTCAAACTAGTATACAAATTCATTTTTTTATAAATTTTGGTCTGATACATTGTACCAATATTAAAATTACTTCCTGACACCACAGAACTATTTGTTTCTGAAGTTGGATTTTGAATCCCAGTAACATATTCTACGCTGGAAGTGGTAATTTTACCAAAATTGTACTGTACATCTGCTCCAATACTCCATTTTGGTGTAATTTTATATCCTAAACCAAGATATACTTTGTTTACTCCTCCATCTCCCTGAAGTTCTCTACTTGTTTCTCCAGGTATTGCAGTTCTGTCATTTAAAATTTTATATCCTACAGAAGAAACAGGAATCAAACCAAAAGACGCTCCTAATTTACCCATTGGAATACCAACAGCCAAATAATCAAAAGTAGTTCTTTGCGCTTTTGCCGATTCTGTACTTGTTTTTAATGCTGAAGTTCCAAAAGTCCCTCCAACAGTAAAAGTCGTTTGTATCAAACTAGCATAACTTGCGGGATTATCAATATTCAAGTGGGTACTATCCTGCTCTACTGCAACTCCTGCCATAGACCTGTTTTCTAGTGTTCCCTTAAATCTTTGCTCTCCAATTCCATAAAAAGAATAAGGAGACGAAGTACCTTGTTGCGCAAATGAAACGAATGAGATAAGCAAACAAGCACTTATTATAATTTTTTTAATCATTGTCGATTTTATATTGAAATGTTTGACTCAAACTTTCCAAAAGGAAATTTGAATTGGCAAATATGGTATTTTTTAATCGTTTAGCCAAAAATTCTGCATCTCCACCCGTTAAAATTATTATAAAATTTGAATAATCAGATCGATATTCATCGATAAAACCGTCAATCTCATAGACGAATCCATTTACAACTCCGGAATGTATTGCCTGTACTGTTGAATTACCAATATATTCTTCAGGTACTTCGAAAGGCAGCAAAGGCAGCTTCGCCGTGTAATTATGCAAAGCTTCGTATCGCAATCGAAGTCCGGGAGAGATTGCTCCTCCCAAATAATTGTCATTTTCATCGATAAAATCGTAGGTTATGCATGTTCCCGCATCAATGACTAACCTGTTTTGTTTTGGATATTGCAATGTTGCTCCGGAAGCCAAAACCATTCGATCTATTCCTAACGTTTTTGGCGTTGCATATTTATTGATAAAGGGAAATTTATCTTCGTGGGTTAAAAAATGTACGTTAAGTCGGTTTTCAAAGATCAAAAAGGATTGTTTTTCGACATTCCCAACGGATGCAACGACCAAATCTGAACAATTTTGAAATTTTTGCAAAATTTTTTCAATTGCTGTTTCGAGCTCATTTTTCTGAAAAACAAAATTCTCCAAGACACTATTTTCCTCAAATACAGCAGCTTTAATTCGGGTGTTACCAACATCTACAGTTAAAATCATGTTTACTTTTTTATACCCGCAAAGATACGAATTGATTTTTTTTAAAAAATGTTTTGGATAAACGAAAAATGATTCTATCTTTGCACCCGCAATAAGCATGGTGCCTTAGCTCAGATGGTAGAGCAATGGACTGAAAATCCATGTGTCCCTGGTTCGATCCCTGGAGGCACCACCAAAACCCGAATAGCAATATTCGGGTTTTTTGTTTTTAGTACTTTTCACACCTCATTACCTTCTAAAAATTCAAAAGTCGATATCCAACGTATATTTGTTAAAAAACTATCAAATAAGTATTAATTTATCTCTTATATTCGTAAAATATAATTTTAAACTTTTTATAACTAATAAGTCTATAATTTAATTTTATGAGCAATACTTCTACAAAAGGCATCTGGAAAGTGATTTCGGCATCTTCTATGGGTACGATGATCGAATGGTATGATTTCTACATTTTTGGCAGCCTGGCGGTAGTCATTTCAACAAAATTCTTTCCTAGCGACAATCCAACAGCAGCGTTTTTATCTACTTTGGCCACTTTTGCAGCAGGATTTGTTGTTCGTCCTTTTGGGGCTTTATTTTTTGGCAGGCTCGGCGATATCATTGGCAGAAAATATACCTTCATGGCAACTTTACTCCTTATGGGCGGATCGACATTTTTAATAGGATGTGTTCCGAGTTATGAAACGATTGGCTTTTTTGCCCCATTATTGGTTTTAATTCTTAGACTACTTCAAGGATTAGCCTTAGGTGGAGAATATGGCGGAGCAGCAACGTATGTAGCAGAACATGCACCAGCCGGACAAAAAGGATATTGGACCTCCTGGATTCAAACTACTGCAACAGTTGGCTTATTTATCTCCTTAATGGTTATTTTGACTACTAAAAACATCCTTTCGCCTGAAGACTTCGATACTTGGGGATGGCGCGTTCCTTTTTGGGTTTCTATTGCGATGGTGGGCGTTTCTTACCTGATTCGTAAAAACATGGACGAATCTCCTGTTTTTGCAAAAGCGAAAAAAGAAGGTACAACAAGTACAAATCCGTTAAAGGAAAGTTTTGGCAATCGATATAATTTAAAGTTTGTATTACTGGCTCTTTTTGGCGCTACAATGGGGCAAGGTGTTGTTTGGTATACAGGTCAGTTTTATGCGATGAGTTTTATGAAGACGGTATTAAATATTGATTCTTCTCAGGTGGACAAACTTCTTGGAATTGCTTTATTATTGGGAACTCCTTTTTTTATTGTTTTTGGATGGCTAAGTGATAAAATTGGCAGAAAATATATTATGATGGGCGGGATGTTACTGGCTATTTTATTTTACAGACCTATCTACAAAATGATGTATACCACAACAGATGTAGCTCACAAAACAGAAATTACAGCAAAGACTGTTCAAAATACTGAAACACATAAAGACAACAAAACCAATGCTGAAGTAAAAGTAACGACTACCATAAAAACTTATACGGACGGAACTACGCATACCCAAAAAGAGACTTATGCTTCTGATAAAAAAGAATCTAAAAGCAATTTCATAATTAATATCAATTCACACGACGAATGGACACTAATTTTCTTGGTTTTTATTCAGGTAATATTCGTCACTATGGTATACGGCCCAATTGCTGCATTTTTAGTTGAAATGTTTCCAACCAAAATACGATACACCTCTATGTCGCTTCCATATCACGTAGGAAATGGAATTTTTGGAGGCTTGTTGCCTGCAATTTCTACTTATTTTGTAACACACTCTAAAGCTGCCGGCAAAGCAGATTTTTATTTAGATGGCCTTTGGTATCCTATTGTAATTGCATCCATTTCCTTTGTAATTGGAATGATCTACATCGACAATAAAAACAAAACTACTCACCTTTAATATTTTTATAAACCTTAATTTTTAAAACATGAACACAATCAAACGAGTCCTTGGCATTTTATGGGTTATTTTAGCAGTTGCAGCTGCTTATTTTTGCGTGTTCGAATTTGGATTACCCAAGTTATTATCAGACCAACAAGAAGATTTAGTTTTTGGCATTATTATTCTTTTTATCCTTACTCCTTTGATTGTTTTAGGACTGGGTACATTTGGCTACTTCGCTGTGATTGGCGAATATAATGACGACAAAAAATAACTTTTGACATATAAACAAGTAAGCCGCCTCAATACTGAGACGGCTTACATCATTTATTACAATACAAATTACAATTTAGTCTAATGTGATCGTTTTTGCAACGTTATCAATTTTTAATACTCTTGATCCTGTTGGCCCAGTATATTTAAAATTCTTATCTCCATCATTTGCATTTTCTAATTCTGAGTCAATTGCATAATCTTTATCTTTATAATAAGTAAAGTTTCTGCTATTAGTTGAATCCCAGTTACCATCACTAGTGTAGTTGTTTTTTATGAATTCTCTAAAAGCTTCACCATTCTTTAGAACGATCGTTACTTGAAAGATATCACTTTCGCCCACTACCAAAGGAAACTCTGTTTCATTGTCTCCATCCCAAGACCATCCACCTGGAGTAGCACCTCCCACTAACCAGTGCGAACTTGCTAACGGAATATGATAAGGTGTTGCTTTAATAGTATAAACATTCGAATACTGCGGAAGCCCATTGGCTCCAACAACAGATTTAATACGAACATCAACGTCAGCTTCTACTTTTACAGGAAAACCGCCATTTACTAAAGCAGCGTTTAATTCTTGCACTGTTAGTACTTTTGAAAGTTCTGTTGTACTTGCTACAGACAATGGTACCGTAAAATTAGTTCCTGCTGCCGCAACCTGTATTGTGTAATTTACAATTGTTGATTCTCCTGTATAAGTAGCTTTCTCCCATTTAACCGTTGTAACAGTATCTTTCTCTGTTTCTTTTGAAAGTACGATACTAAAATCAGTTAACGGTGTTACTACCGGAGCAGTCCCTGCATCAATTACAGGTCTGTTTTCTACATCATCGGCATTACATGAGACAGCCAATACACCAATAAATGCGATTAAAATTTTATATGTTTTCTTCATTTTAATATTGATAAGATGTTAGTATCCTGTATTTTGTTTTAATGTTGGATTTGCCTGAATATTTCTTGCCGGAATAGGCATTAAATCTCTGTAAGATTCAGTTGCGTTACCATTTACAGAACCACCTTTCCATTGCCAGATTTTAGCACCACCGGTAAATTTACCAAAACGAATCAAATCTGTTCTTCTATGACATTCCCAGAACAATTCTCTTCCTCTTTCATCTAAGATAAAATCAAGTGTTAAATCTGCAGCTGTAATGTTTGCAGCACCTGCCCTGTTTCTAATTTGATTTACGTAATCTACAGCTGTTGCAATATTTCCTGTTGCAGCTCCTCTAACTGTTGCTTCAGCATACATTAAATAAGCATCTGTTAATCTGAACATTGGGAAATCGATATCCGGAATATCATTTCTTTGTGCCGGAGTACCATCAGCATTTTTGTTGATGTATTTCGTCACAGCATATCCATCTGTAAAAGTAGCAACATTATTTATATCTTTTGATTGACCGCTAGTATAAAAAGTTCCTCTTTTATCTCCTGTTGCCGATTCGTCCGGGAAAAGATTTACGAACTCTCTACGAGTTCTAATCCCTTGCCATCCACCGTCCATTCCGCGGGCTGCAGCATCCATGCTACCTCCAATAGAAGCGTGCATAATAAAACTCATACCTCCACCAGTAGCTCTAATTGCATTACCATCGCTAACGATAGGAAATATAAATTCTGATTGAGCACCATTTCTGTTATTATCTGCAGAAAATAAATAACGGTAAGGAACATTTGCAAATGTATATCCTGAAGCCGTAATGATTTCACTACACAATGCAGCTGCTTCACTGTTTCTGTCTGTACCAACATATACTTTAGCATTTAAATAAACCTGCGCTAATAAAAATTTAGCTGCCGTTTTATCAACTCTACCGTATTCATTTGTTTTTGAAGCTGCTAAACCAGCATCCATATCTTTTAACTCCGATTCAACAAAAGCAAAAACTTCTGCTCTTGTTTTTTGTTCCGGGTAAAAGAATCCAACTGGATCTTTTTCTGTAGTAATTGGCACATTTCCGAACAAATCCATCAAATTATAGTATGAAAATGCTCTTAAGAAACGAGCTTCTGCTCTAAAAGTAGCAATTTCAGCTTTCAAATTAGCATCAACTCCTCTTGCAGTTAACTTCTCATCAGTAGTTTGTCTTAAAAACTCATTAGCAATACTAATGTGATAAAATGCTCTCGAAAAAGTTCCTTCTAAAAATTCATTAGCCGGAGCCCAATTTTGTGTATTTAATGTTGGTAAAGCACCATCTGCCCAGGCAATAATAGCTTCATCTGTAGAAAATTCCTGTGTTACAAAAAGTAAACGTAAATAACTACTAAAGTCACCACCCAATCCACCAATGTCCGGACTTTTCTTAGGATCTGCCGCATCACCATCACCGTCATTACCTCCAACATACAAACCTGCGTATAGCTTAGCCAATACTTGCTTGTAAGATGCCGGATCTTCAAAAAACGTTTCAGATAAAAACTCATCATCATCCTTTGGCGTCACGTTTAAATCGTCCGTACACGAAGTAAGCGTCATACTTAATCCTAAAACGAATAGGAAAAAATAAGATATATATTTAAATGATATTTTCATTTTGTTTATTTTTAAATTTTTGATTTTCAAGCTACTATTAGAAATTCGCATTTACTCCAAACAAGAAAGTTCTTGCTCTTGGGTACACATTATTGTCAATTCCGTTGAATTTCTCAGGATCTAAACCGTTGTATTTTGAAAGGATAAAAACATTTTGAACTCCAGCAGTAAATCGTAATGTAGCTGCTTTTATGATAGACTTATCTAAAGTATATCCTAATGTAACGTTATCTAATTTGATAAAAGAAGCATCTTTTACGAAATAATCAGATAAGTAACGTGATGTTCCGTTATCTTCAAAAGTAAAGCCAGTGTTGTAATAATCTGTGCTTACGTTAGCTAAATCTGTTTGTCTTCTTAATCCGGCATCAGAATACCCTAAACTAGAACTTACGTTGTCGAAAATTTTATTTCCAACACTTGCTCTCCAGTTCATTGTAAAATCGAACTTTTTGTAGTTTATCGTTGAAAATAAACCAAAAGTGTAATCCGGTGCTGTTTTACCAGCTCTGTAACGATCTCCATTATCAATTTTTCCATCACCGTTTCTGTCTACATAAGCTCCTGCAATTGGTCTTTTATTCGCATCATATAATTGCTCGTAAACAAAGAATGAATTTGGAGCAAATCCTACTGAGTTAATAAGGATCTTATTTCCATTTCCTCCAGAAATATTATCTCCTGTTAGGTACCCTTGGAAACCTGGAACTGTAATTCCTAATTCAGAAATGTTTTGATCGATATAAGTAGTATTGAAAGCTAAATTCCAAGTCAAATTATCAGTTTTAACAATGTCAGACTGAATATTAAATTCAAGACCTTTTGTTCTTACACTACCAATATTAAAGAAACCTTGATTTCTTAAATTTGCACCATCAGGAACTGCAATATCTGCTAATAAATCTGATGATTTTTTATCAAAGTAGTTAATCGAACCTGTGATTCTGTCATTAAAAAACCCGTAATCAAGACCAACGTTAGCCTCAGCCAATTCTTCCCATTTGATGTTTTCATTGTATCCTTCTGTTCTTGCAGTAGCATAAATAGTATTACCAAAAACATATTGAGAATTAATAGTACCTCTGGTTACTCTTTGCAAATAATCATATTGCGCAGAAATATCCTGCTGACCTGTTGTACCGTAACCAACTCTTAATTTTAAAGTCGAAATTTTTTCGTTATCCTTTAAGAAAGCTTCTTCTGATAAATTCCATGCAAAAGCAGCTCCACCAAAATTACCCCATCTGTTAGCTTCAGAAAAACGAGAAGTTCCGTCTCTTCTGTAATTTAAAGTCAATAAGTATCTGCTATCATAACCTAAATTCAAACGTCCGAAATACGATTGTAAGTTAACGTCCGGATCTGTAGCAACATCCTCATTAGGATTTGGCATTCTGGTTTCTCCAGATTCGTATTTTTCTTTTTGAAACAATTGGTAGTTATAACCCGCAGTTGCATCAATTTTAATTTTCCCTAAATCCTTAACATAGTTAAAGTAAGCATTTAAGTTTTTATTTTGAAGTGCATCTGTATAGTTAGAATATTTCCCAACATTTATGTAATCAGGATCTGTAAATGGTACTCTTTCGTAACCTAAAGCACTTTGATTGCTTACATTTGTAAATCCACTACTGTTGAAGCTGTCAATACCTGCTTCTACAACTGCTCTTAAATCTTCGAAGAAATGTAATTTATAATCTAATCTTACATTACCCCATTTTCTTGTAGAAGTTGCTCTTCTTTCGTCCTGATTTAATCTTGCAACAGGATTTTTTGCAGGTAATAATGATAAGTTTCCGTTTGGCTCTAACCATTCAAAATAGCCTCCGTAACGAGAATTTGCAGCATAAACAGATTGTGTAGGATCAAATCCAATTGCACTTCCGATTACAGCTCCTTCATCCTGAAATTGGTTTTTACCGAAAGATATATTTCCGCTAATGTCAATTTTTAAGTGGTTGTCAAATAATACCGGATTTAACGATATCGATGTCGTAGTTCTTTCAAAAGAAGTGTTTCTTAGGATTCCAGGATTATCAACATTACCAACAGATAATCTTACCGGTAATTTATTGAATAAAGCCCCACTAACAGAGATATTGTTATTCGTTGTCAATGCAGTATGAAAAATTTCATCTTGCCAGTTTGTATTTGCATTTCCTAATAATCCTTTTTGAGCAGCCGATCCTCTTTCATTTACTAAAGTACGGAATTGGTCTGCGTTCATTACATCAACCGTGTTTGCTACTGTGTTGATACCAACCTGAGAGCTAAAGTTAACTTTTACACCACCTTTTGATCCTTTTTTAGTTGTAATCACGATTACACCATTTGCAGCTCTTGATCCGTAAATTGCAGCAGCAGAAGCATCTTTTAAAACGGTGAAAGACTCAATATCATTAGGGTCAATTGTAGACAAAATACTAGTAGATCCACTTGGAACTGTATTACTTAACGGAAGTCCGTCTAATACAATTAATGGCTCATTTGAAGCATTTAAAGAAGATCCTCCACGAATTCTAATATCTGCTTTTGCTCCAGGAGATCCTCCTCCGGTAACATTTACACCAGAAATACGTCCGCTGATTAAACTCTCAGGAGTAACGTTGATTCCTTTATTAAATTCTTTTGCAGAAATCTGAGATACAGATCCTGTAGCATCTTTTTTCTTAACAGTACCGTAACCTACTTGTACCACAACTTCCTTAAGTTGATTCGTATCTTCCTCAAGAGAAACGGGTAAAGTTTGCTGACCATTAAAAACTACAGTTGCTGTTTTATATCCAATAAATGAAACCAAAACTTTGTCTCCATTTTTTAAATTTGACAACTGAAATTTACCGTCAAAATCTGTTGATGTTCCGCCTGGAGCACCTTGTACATTTACGTTTACTCCCGGAATTGGTTGTCCCGTTACAAGATCTGTAACAGTTCCTTTTAGAGTACTTTGCGCAAGTACAGTAAGTGGCAACAAGAGGAATAAAAATAACAACTTTTTGTAAATTGCTTTCATACTTTTTGTTTAAATTAGTTTGAGTTTGTGATTGTTAGTTAAGTTTTTAATTTTACTTCGAATTTCAAAATTAGGAATTTATTAACATGAACAACCAGATGCTTTTTTTATTGGTTTACGAAAACGTGATAGTGTTGAAAACTTTCTATATTTTGTAATCTTTTCAGTCAAAAAATGATAAATCATAAAATAAAAGATATCTTTATTAATAATTAGATTTTTTTCAATTACAATTATGAAGCGTAAAATCACCTTAAAACAAATTGCAAAGGAACTTGACGTATCCATTTCAACTGTCTCAAAATCACTTCGAAACAGCCTTGAAATTGGTGAAGAGACCCGACTAAAAGTTCAGGCTTTTGCGAAGTTTTACAACTACAAACCCAACAACATTGCCCTTAGTTTAAAAAACCGAAAAACGAAAAGTATCGGTATTATTATTCCGGAAATTGTACACTATTTTTTCTCTACAGTTATCAACGGAATCGAACAGGTTGCGAATGAAAATGGCTATAGTGTAGTCATCTGTTTGTCGGATGATTCTTTTGACAAAGAAGTTTTAAATATGGAGATGCTTGCCAACGGAAGCATTGATGGTTTTATCATGTCGCTCTCTAAAGAAACACAATACAAAGGCGATTTTCACCACATTACCGAGGTAATAAATCAAGGGATGCCTGTTGTTATGTTTGATCGCGTTACCAACGATATTCTGTGCGATAAAGTTATTATTGATGATAAAGCGGCTGCCTACGAAGCGGTGCAGAGTCTGATTGATAATGGCCGAAAAAAGATTGCGCTTGTTACAACTGTAGATTACGTAAGTGTGGGGAAACTCAGAACAGATGGCTACGAAAAAGCACTATTAGACAACGGATTACCATTCAACGAAGACTTAATCATTAAAATAGAAGATGTCGACACCTGCGAAATTACCATTAGTCAGCTTTTACATGACAGAGCTTTTGATGCTGTTTTTGCTGTAAATGAGCTTTTTGCTGTTACGATCATTAAAACAGCCAACAAAATGGGACTTAAAGTTCCGGAGGATTTAGCGGTAATTGCTTTTACTGATGGTATTATTTCTAAGTATTCTACACCAAGTATTACCACGGTAAGTCAGAGTGGAGAAAAAATGGGAAATAAAGCAGCCAAAATGCTTATCGAAAGACTTGAAGCAGAACACAATGACGATGATGAAGAAAATGAAAATTACACAACTGAAGTTATAGAAACACACTTAATACAAAGAGAATCTACTGACTAATTTTCTTAAAATCAACATATTCTGAAGCCGTAAATAATATTTACGGCTTTTTTGTTAGCATATATTTAAAAATTATTTATACTTTTACGCCCGTCAAGGCTTTTACTTTTACTTCGAAAAAACAGTAAGTTTTGATAAGCAAAGCGCTTATCGTATAATTTTTACAAATTACGATAATGGAAAAGCGTAGATTAAGTTTCTGGGAAATCTGGAATATGAGTTTCGGTTTCTTAGGAATACAAATGGGGTTTGCACTTCAAAATGCAAATGCCAGCAGAATTCTTCAAATTTTTGGTGCCGACGTACATGAACTTTCATGGTTTTGGATTATTGCTCCTCTTATGGGATTAATCGTTCAGCCTGTTATTGGTCATTACAGCGATAAAACGTGGGGTCGATTTGGCAGACGAAAACCTTTCTTTCTTGTAGGTGCTATTCTGGCTTCGGTTGGTTTAATTTTAATGCCTCAGGCAAATATCTTTATTTCAGTTCTTCCTGCATTATGGGTTGGAGCGGGAATGTTGATGATCATGGATGCTTCTTTTAATATTGCTATGGAGCCGTTTCGTGCTTTGGTTGGTGATAATTTAAGAACAGATCAGCGTACGGCAGGTTTTAGTATTCAGACTTCTTTAATTGGTTTTGGCGCCGTAATCGGTTCAGCACTTCCGTATGTTTTAACCAAATGGTTTAATGTTTCAAACAGTACTATTCCAGGAAGTGTGCCTTTAAATTTAACCTTATCGTTTATAATTGGTGCGGCAGTTTTAATTGGTTCTATAATCGTAACGCTTGTTACAACCAAAGAATACACACCGGAAGAGTTAGCCAATTTTGAAGATCCACAAAGCGAAAAAGACGTTAATTCTGAAGAGAAATCAAAAATCACAGATATCTTTACTGACTTTGCAAAAATGCCAACCACAATGCGACAGCTAAGTTGGGTGCAGTTTTTCTCGTGGTTCGGATTATTTGGTATGTGGGTATTTACAACTCCTGCAATCGCGCATCACATTTACGGATTACCATTAAGTGACACTTCAAGCCAGCAATATCAAGATGCCGGAGACTGGGTCGGAATTTTATTTGGTGTTTATAATCTGGTTTCTGCTATTATCGCCTTGTTTTTCTTACCGTATATCGCAAAAAAAATTGGACGAAAATCAACTCATTCTCTTTCATTAGTTATTGGTGGAATTGGATTGATCTCGATTTATTTTATGCCAAATGAAGACTGGGTTGTACTGCCTATGATTTTAATTGGTGTTGCCTGGGCAAGTATTCTGGCTATGCCTTACGCTATTCTTGCCGGATCAATTACGCCTAAAAAAATGGGTGTTTACATGGGGATTTTCAACTTTTTTGTTGTGATTCCGCAAATCGTAAATGCACTTATCGGAGGACCTATCGTAAAATATCTTTACAACGGCGAAGCAATTTATGCTTTACTTACCAGCGGAGTGAGTTTTTTAATTGCCGCTCTTTTAGTCTACAAGGTGAAAGATGTAGATGATGTTACCATTCAATCTTAAAAATAAGTCCCCCTACATAATGAGCAAAAAAGCATTCATATTCGATCTTGATGGAGTAATCGTTGATACGGCCAAATATCACTTTTTAGCCTGGCAAAAAATCGCTCAGGCCTTAAACATAAATTTTACACATGAACATAACGAACTACTAAAAGGAGTTAGTCGCGTACGTTCATTAGACATAATTCTAGAATTAGGAAATGTTCAGGCTTCACAGGAAGATAAAGACAAATGGTTACTTCAAAAAAATGAAGATTACCTGTCTTATTTGGTGGATATGAACGAAAGCGAAATTCTTCCGGGAATTTCTAAAATTATTAAATTCTTAAAAGAAAAAAATCAGGGAATAGCATTGGGTTCTGCCAGCAAAAACGCAAGACCAATTCTGGAAAAAACAGGTATCATTTCGTATTTCGATGTGATTGTAGACGGAAACGATGTTACCAACGCAAAACCGGATCCTGAAGTATTTCTAAAAGCTGCTCAATTACTTAATATCGATCCAAAAAATGCTATTGTATTCGAAGATTCTGTTGCCGGAATTCAGGCAGCAAACATTGCAGAAATGGTAAGCATCGGGATTGGTGAGGAAGCCATTTTACATGAAGCGGATTATATTTTTAAAGACTCGACTTTTATAGAAGAAAGCTTTATTGAACAGCTAATCAATTAGAAAATTTGTCAATTAGATAATTAGAAAATGAAAAATTATCCAATTGAAACAAACTAATAATCACTATAAATCATCAATCAAAACAATAAAACAATCAGCAATTAGAAAAAAGTGATTAACTCATTTACAAAATGATACTATTATCTAATTGCCACAATTATCTAATTTAAAAAATAATGAATCAAGATTATATAAAACCAGACAATTGGTCCATCATCGAAGAAGGTTTTGATATAGAAAGAGTAAAATCTTCTGAAAGCCTTTTTAGTATTGGAAATGGCGCTATGGGACAACGTGCCAATTTTGAAGAAACGTATTCCGGTGAAACTTTTCAGGGAAGTTATATCGCAGGAATTTACTACCCGGACAAAACAAAAGTGGGTTGGTGGAAAAACGGTTATCCAAAATATTTTGCTAAAGTATTAAACGCACCTAACTGGATTGGAATTGACGTTGAAATCAACGAAGAGAATCTGGATTTGCATACTTGTACTGAGGTTAAAAATTTCCGTAGAGAACTAAATATGAAAGAAGGATGGTACAACCGTTCTTTTGAAGCTACGTTGAAAAACGGAACTGAAATTTCGGTAAACATTCGTCGTTTTCTTTCATTAGACCTTGATGAAGTCGGAATTATCAAATACGACATTACACCTTTAAACAAAGATGCTAAAATTGTATACAAGCCGTACATCGATGCCGGAGTAACAAACGAAGATGCGAACTGGGAAGAAAAATTCTGGGAACCTTTGGAAGTTAAAAAAGCAACGAATGAAGCTTTTGTAACTGCACAAACTTTTAAAACGCATTTTAAAGTTACAACTTTCATGCATAACACGATTTTTGCAAACGGAGAAAATGTACACATTTCTCCTTCTACAATAGATTCGTCTACTGATAAAGTGCAGTTTACGTACGGAACTATTATTGCAAAAGGACAAACCTCATCTATCCAGAAAATTGGTGGATATACAGTTTCTCTAAATCACGACAATACTTTAACTGCAGCTGAAAAATGTATTAAAACTGCTGTAAGTTTAGGTTACAGTACTTTACTTCAAAATCAAATTGATGCCTGGAGTAAAATCTGGGAAATGTCAGACATTACTATTGAAGGCGATGTAAAAGCGCAACAAGGTATTCGTTTTAATATTTTTCAGTTAAACCAAACGTATCTTGGAAAAGACAGCCGACTAAACATTGGCCCAAAAGGTTTTACAGGAGAAAAATACGGCGGATCTACATATTGGGATACGGAAGCGTATTGTATTCCGTTTTACATGGCTACAAAAGATCAGCAAGTTGCCCGTAATTTATTGACATACCGTTTTAACCAATTGGACAAAGCGATTGAAAATGCTAAAGATAATTTAGGTTTCAAAAATGGTGCTGCCTTATATCCTATGGTTACCATGAATGGAGAAGAATGCCATAATGAATGGGAAATCACGCATGAAGAAATTCACCGTAATGGTGCGATTGCTTTTGCTATTTACAACTACTACCGTTTTACCGGAGATTACTCATACATTCCTGAAAAAGGTTTAGAAGTACTAATCGGAATTGCACGTTTTTGGCATCAGAGAGCTTCTTTCTCTAAAGAAAAAAATCAATATGTGATTTTGGGCGTTACGGGTCCGAATGAATATGAAAACAATATCAATAATAATTTCTACACCAATTATATTGCAAAGTGGTGTATTGATTATGCTGCAGAACAAATTACAAAAGTAGCAACAGAATATCCACAAGATCATAAACGTATAATCGAAAAAGTAACACTTTCGGCAGCAGAAATTCAGGAATGGAAAAAAGTGGCGGACAATATGTACTTTCCAACGTCTAAAGAATTAGGGATTTATTTACAGCAAGATGGCTTTTTAGATAAAGAATTAGTTCCTGTAAAAGATCTGGATAAAGCACAGCGCCCTATTAACCAAAAATGGTCTTGGGATCGTGTATTGCGTTCTCCTTATATTAAACAAGCCGATGTTTTGCAGTGTTTTTACTTCTTCGAAGATCATTTTTCAAGAGAAGAGTTACAACGTAATTTCGAATTCTACGAATCATTTACTGTTCACGAAAGTTCGCTTTCGCCATGTGTACACTCGATTCAGGCTGCTGTTTTAGACAAAATGGATATGGCTTATACTTTTTACTTAAGAACTTCACGTCTTGATCTTGATGATTACAACAAAGAAGTCGAAGAAGGTTGTCATATTACCTCAATGGCAGGAACATGGATGAGCATTGTAGAAGGTTTTGGCGGAATGCGTGTTAAAAATGACCAACTTCACTTTTCTCCAAAAATTCCAAAAGAATGGAAAGGTTATTCGTTTAAAATAAACTTTAGAAATCAAATCCTTAAAGTTTCTGTAAACCATGACGAAACCTCTTTTACTGTTGATGGAGACCAGGATTTAACAATTATTGTAAATGGTAATCCTGTAAATGTGAGTAAATTTATACATACTAATTAAATTATAACCTAAAACAAATACAACATGAAAAACTTATTTTTCGCAAGTTTAATCTTGTTTGCTTTTAGCTCCACAGTGAAAGCGCAACAATTAAAATCACCCGAAGGAAAGTTCGTAATGGAATTTTCTCTTCAAAACGACGGAACTCCAACTTATAATTTAAAGTACAAAAACAAAGAGGTTGTAAAAACCAGTAAATTAGGTCTTGAACTTAAAGATGATAAAAAATCTTTACTGAACGACTTTACCATTGTTGATACTAAAACAAGCACTTTTGATGAAAATTGGAAGCCGGTTTGGGGAGAAGTAGAAAATATCAGAAATCATTATAATGAACTGGCTGTAACTTTAAATCAAAAAGCAACGGAAAGACAAATCGTAATTCGTTTTCGTTTGTTTGATGATGGTCTTGGATTTAGATATGAATTCCCGGCTCAAAAAAACCTGACTTACTTTATAATTAAAGAAGAAAGATCTCAATTTGCAATGGCGGGTGATCACACTGCTTTTTGGATTCCGGGAGATTATGATACTCAGGAATACGATTATACAAAATCTAAATTATCAGAAATTAGAGGATTATCTGAAAAAGCATATACGGCAAACGTTTCGCAAAAAAACTTTTCTCCAACAGGAGTTCAGACTTCTTTGATGCTTAAAACAAATGATGGTTTGTACATCAACCTGCACGAAGCGGCTTTGATCGACTATTCTTGTATGCATTTGAACTTAGATGACAAAAACATGATTTTCGAATCTTGGTTAACACCGGATGCAAAAGGAGATAAAGGACATATGCAGGCACCAAATCACTCTCCTTGGAGAACGATTATTGTAAGCGATGATGCCAGAGAAATCCTGGCTTCTAAAATGACATTAAACTTAAACGATCCTTCTAAAATTGATGATACTTCATGGATTAAACCTGTAAAATACATTGGTGTTTGGTGGGAAATGATTACCGGAAAAAGTTCTTGGTCGTACACAAACGATTATCCAACAGTACAATTGGGTGTTACTGATTTTGCAAAAGCAAAACCAAACGGAACCCACGGAGCCAATAACGCTAACGTAAAAAAATACATTGATTTTGCTGCTCTACATGGTTTCGACGCTGTTTTAGTTGAAGGCTGGAACGAAGGTTGGGAGGATTGGTTTGGACACTCAAAAGATTATGTTTTTGATTTCGTAACACCTTATCCTGATTTTGATGTAAAAGGTTTACATGAATATGCTAAATCTAAAGGTGTTAAAATTATCATGCATCACGAAACGTCAGGTTCTGTTCGTAACTACGAGCGCCACATGGACAAAGCATACAAATTCATGAACGACAATGGATATGATGCTGTAAAAAGCGGTTACGTAGGTGATATTTTACCTCGTGGAGAAAATCATTACAGTCAATGGATTGTAAACCACTACCAATATGCTATCGAAAAAGCAGCAGAATACAAAATTATGGTGAACGCTCACGAAGCAGTTCGTCCAACAGGAATTGCCAGAACGTATCCGAACTTAATTGGAAACGAAGCTGCAAGAGGAACAGAATATCAAGCTTTTGGAGGTTCTAAACCGAATCACGTTACCGTTTTACCATTTACACGTTTAATTGGTGGACCAATGGATTATACTCCGGGAATCTTCGAAATGGATATCAGTAAAATGAATCCTGAAAACAAATCTCATGTAAACAGTACGATTGCAAATCAATTGGCTTTATACGTTACAATGTATAGCCCATTACAAATGGCTGCTGATACTCCTGAAAACTATAACCGTTTTCCGGATGCATTTCAATTTATTAAAGATGTAGCTGTAGATTGGTCTGAAAGCAAATATATTGAGGCTGAACCAGGAGATTTTGTTACCGTTGCCCGTAAAGCAAAAGGAACTAACAATTGGTTTGTTGGAAACGTAAACGGTGAAACAACCCGTACATCGAACATTGATTTTAGCTTCCTTGAAAAAGGAAAAAAATATACCGCTACGATTTACGCTGATGCAAAAGATGCACACTACAAAACAAATCCACAAGCATACACGATCAAAAAAATTGCTGTAACAAATAAATCAAAATTATCACAATTTTCTGCTCCGGGAGGAGGTTACGCTATTAGCATTATCGAAAACAAATAATTTTTTTCTAAAAGGCAAGTAATCATCCCCGAGATTGCTTGTCTTTTTTTTTAAAACTGCCAAAACTTATCCTGACAGATTTTAAAAATCTGTCAGGTATTTAATCTATTCCTTTTGATCCTGCAAGGTTTCCAAAACCTTGTAGGTTTCTAAGATCTGACCCAATTATACCAACAAGGTTTTGGAAACCTTGCAGGAAATCGAATTAAAAAGAAAAACTATGAAAAACCAAAAAATATCCCTTATAAACTTAATCTTATTGGTTTTGCTGTTTTCCGCTTCCGCGAAAGCACAAATCCAAAAAGTAGAACCGCCATTTTGGTACGCAGGAATGAAAAATCCTGAAGTGCAAATTATGTTCTATGGTAAAAACATTGCGCAGTACGAAGCTTCTGTATCTAACAATGTTGCGATTAAAAATGTAGAAAAAACAGAAAATCCAAACTATCTTTTTGTAACTATTGATACAAAAGATGTAAAAGCTTCTGAACTTGTTTTCTCTTTTAAAACTAAAAACAAAGTCGCGTTTACTCAAAAATATACCCTGAAAGAAAGAAGAGCAAATTCGGCTAACAGAAAAAGTTACGATGCATCAGATGTAATGTACTTAATCATGCCGGATCGTTTTGCTAACGGAAATCTGAAAAATGACAGTAATGCTTCTTTAACTGAAAAAGCAAATCGCCAGGATCCAAGTGGCCGTCATGGTGGAGATATCGAAGGGATTATTAAAAACCTTGATTATATTGCTTCTTTGGGTGCGACAACAATTTGGAATACTCCATTATGTGAAGACAACGACAAACAACATTCGTATCACACTTACGGACAATCTGATGTTTACAAAATAGATCCACGTTACGGAACTAATAATGATTATGCTCGTTTGGCTGCAGAAATGCACAAAAAAGACATGAAACTCGTAATGGATTATGTTACCAATCACTGGGGAATTACGCATTGGATGGTTAAAGATTTACCAACAAAATCATGGCTGAATCAGTTTGAGAATTATACCCAAACACACCACCGTCGTGAAGTTTTAACAGACATTCATGCCTCTAAATTAGATCAGGAAGTTTGTGTCGATGGATGGTTTGTTCCTTCTATGCCGGATTTAAATTTAAGAAATCCTCTTGTTGCTAAATACCTGACTCAAAATGCCATTTGGTGGATTGAATTTGCCGATCTTGACGGTTTTAGAGTAGATACTTATAATTATTCTGATGCTACTGCGATGGCGAATTGGGCAAAAGCAGTTACTACTGAATATCCGAATTTTAATATTGTTGGAGAAATCTGGATGCACAATCAGGCTAACTTAGCCTATTGGCAAAAAGACAGTAAAATTGGGGCGATTAAAAACTACAATTCGAATTTACCAAGTGTAATGGATTTTACGTTACATAATCAAATTGGTTCTGCTTTTAATGATGATGAAGCGAATTGGGATAATGGAATGATTAAATTTTACAACAATTTTGCTTTAGATTATTTATATCCAAATCCGGATAATATACTTGTGTTTGCTGAAAATCATGATACAGACCGAATCAATCATACTTATAAATATGATTTCACGAAATACAAATTGGTTATGACTTTACTGGCTACCGTTCGTGGAATTCCACAATTGTATTACGGTTCAGAAATTGGAATGGGTGGTGACAAAGGTAAAGGCGGTGACGCTGCTATTCGTCAGGATTTCCCTGGTGGATGGAATGGCGATACCAACAATGCTTTTACCGTAGCAGGAAGAACAGCGGAACAGGCAAAATTCTTCGATTTTACTTCTAAGTTATTCAATTGGAGAAAATCGAATGAAGCGGTTCATTTCGGAAAAATGACGCATTACATCCCAGAAAACAATACGTATGTTTATTTTAGATATACTGATGCTAAAACGGTAATGGTTGTTTTTAATAACAATGCAAAAGAGCAAATCATAAAAACAAATCGTTTTAAAGAGAACATCAAAAACTTTAAATCCGGAAAAGACATTCTTACCGGAAAAACATTTGATTTAGCAACTGAAATTACTTTAGAACCTAAATCTGCTGTGGTTTTAGAGTTAGAATAAACTTTTATTTTATTTTTTCCGCCACGAATTCACGAATTATTCTTTAATCAACATTAGAAATCAATTCGTGAATTCGTGGCGGTTTCTTTTTACAGCAAACTCAAAAAATAAAAAATTAGTGACAGTTTTTTGCGACCTTTGCAGCTTAACTTTTCAGATATGCTAAAGATTGCTCATCGTGGTGCCAAAGGTTACGAACCGGAAAATACTTTAAAAGCTTTTCAGAAAGCATTAGATCTAAATGCTGACGGAATAGAACTTGATGTTCACCTAAGCACTGACGGACATATTATCGTAATGCATGACGAGACAATCGATAAAATGACTAATGGAAAAGGGTTTGTAAATACCTTCTCCCTATCTGAATTGAAATCATTTGTAATCGCAGGTCAATATGAAATTCCGACCCTAAATGAGGTCTTTGATCTGGTTGATAAAAAATGCTTCATCAATATCGAACTAAAAGATGCCGAAACAGTAATTGCTGTAACGGCGCTAATTGAAAAATATATTTCGGAGAAAAACTGGAACTACAATCATTTTATTGTTTCAAGTTTTGACTGGAATGCACTACAGGAAGTTTACAATCTAAACAAAAATATACCGCTTGGTGTTTTAACCGAAACAACAATTGATTCGGCTTTGGCTTTCGCCGAAAAGGTACAAGCAAAAGCAATTCATCCTGATTATGAGCTCTTAACTCCTGAAAAAACAAAACAAATACAGGAAAAAGGATTCTTAGTATTCCCTTGGACTGTGAATTTAGAGCAAGACATTCAAAAAATAAAAAGTTATAATGTAGATGGCATTATCTCTGATTTTCCAGATAAATTATAATAAAAAATATGATTAAAAATTTCGACATCATTATTGTAGGCGGAGGTGCTGCAGGTTTTTTTACAGCAATTAATATTGCAGAGAAAAATCCGAAACTGAAAATTGCCATTTTAGAAAGAGGAAAAGAAGTACTTTCTAAAGTTCGTGTTTCCGGTGGCGGAAGATGCAATGTAACGCATGCCTGTTTTGAACCTAATGAACTAGTCAAATTTTACCCGCGTGGCGAAAAAGAACTTCGTGGACCTTTTCATCAATTTTGTTCCGGAGATACTATCGAATGGTTCGAAAAACATGGTGTGGAATTAAAAATTGAAGATGACGGAAGAATGTTTCCGGTTTCGAATTCCTCACAAACCATTATTGACTGCTTTCTGGAAGCAACAACAAAATTAGGTATTAAAGTACTTACCGGACAAAGTGTACAATCTATTTTTAAAGCAGAAAATCATTGGAAAATTGACACGCAGGATGAAAACTACGCTACAGAAAAACTTGTGATGGCAACAGGAAGCAATCCTAAAATATGGGAAATGCTTCAAGCACAAGGACATGCTTTGGTAAGCCCTGTTCCTTCCCTCTTTACTTTTAACATCAAAGATCCCCGAATAAAAGAATTACCGGGAGTTGCAGCGCAAGTTACTGTAAACGTAAAAAATACCAAACTGGAATCTACCGGACCATTATTGATCACACATTGGGGAATGAGCGGTCCTGCAATTCTAAAGCTTTCTGCCTGGGGAGCACGCATTCTATTTGACAAAAACTATCAGTTTACCATTTTTGTAAATTGGCTGAATGATGTGGATATGGAAGATGCTGAAAAAATACTGAAAGATTTAAAACAAGAGCACGCCAAAAAAGCGGTTTCAAAGAAATCTCCTTTTGATTTCCCTAATCGTTTATGGGAAAGTCTGGTTGTAGCTTCAGCAATTGAAGCAGAAACGAAATGGGCGGATTTATCTAAAATACAATTACAAAATCTGGCTTCTCAATTGACAAAAGCACAATTTCAGGTTAATGGTAAGAGTACTTTTAAGGAAGAATTTGTTACTGCGGGAGGAATTGATCTAAAAGAAATCAATTTTAAAACTATGGAAAGCAAACTACACCAAAATCTTTATTTTGCAGGCGAAATTGTCAATATCGACGCTATTACTGGAGGTTTCAATTTTCAGAATGCTTGGACAAGCGGTTTTATTGTAGCGAATAATATAAATTGAAACTAATTTAGCTTTACATCAATTAACAAGACTTTACATATTCTATAGGTTTTCATTAAGACAATCCTAATAATTTTACACTCAACTTAATACAGCTAAATGAGAGTAAAATTAATTACTACAATTTCTTTATTTACCTATCAGCTCAGTGTATCGCAAACTCAAAAAGTGCTTCACGGTAAAGTAATGTCACAAAACAAAGCCCTTAAAGGGGTTGAAGTGATTAATAAAACAGCTCTGACAAGTACTACTACAAATGCTACGGGAGATTTTTCTATTTTAGTAAACGTAAAAGATAGTTTGCTTTTTTTCTCCAAAGATTATTTTTTCAAAAGATTCAAAATAACACAGGAAAATATTGACACTGATAATTTAGTAGTCGATATGATTCTGAAAGCAGAAGAATTGGATGAAGTAGTAATTACAACAATAAAATTTGAGCCTGTAAAGTATGATCACGAAGCTATAAGTCAAATTGATGTTGATAAAAGAAATAAAAATTTAACGCGTTACATCACAGGATATAAAGATGGTAGTATACCCAATGGTATGTCTGCTTCAATATCGCTTGGAGGAGGAAAAAAGAAAAAAGAAGAAACAGAATATGATTTCAAAAAGTTAATCCGAAGTACATGTCCTGCTGATTTCTTCATTAAAGATCTAAAATTGAAACCCGAAGAAAAAGAGCTCTTTATTGAGTTTTGCGATGCTGATCCCAGATCAAAAAGACTTTTAGAAAACAGTAACATTCTAACGACAATGGATTTTCTATACGCAAAGCATAAAATGTTTAAAGAACTTAAATCAGATGTGACTAATTAATTCAGCATAAAAAAATCGCAGTATTCAAGATAATATTCCTGAATACTGCGATTTCAAATTTGTAGTTATTGTTTACAAGTAGCGTCTTAAAATTTTAGATTTAGAAACGCCCCAAATTACATTGTTCTTGTATTTTATCCTAAGTATATCTTCATTATGCGTATAATCTACAGACCAAGAAATACCTCCATCGGTAGTTTTATAGATAATATTGCCTTCTGTTGCAAAACCATTCAATTCATCTTTAAAAGTAAAAGTTTTAAATTTATGCGTTTTATCAACTTCTGTCCAGGAATCACCACCATTACTTGTTTTTAAAACGGTAGAAAAGTTCGTGCCTTGAAACAATGCAAATCCAAAATTACCATCTACAAACTGCATATCTGAAAAAACAGTATTTCTTTCTGTATTGCTAAAAAATAATTCTTTCCATCCATCAGCTGCACTTTTTTTGTAAAGCAGGAAAGGCAACATCGCAAACCCGTCACTTAAAGTTGTTCCTTTACTTCCTCCTATCCAAATATGATCTGTATCTACCGAAGCCGTCGGATATCCAACTCCATAATTATTCCCAGACATCGAATATTCATTGGTAAAATTAGCGCCGTCTGTAGTTTTAAAGACCTGTCCGTTTAATGTAACAAGAGTACCATTGTTCAAATCATCATTTGAAACCATTGAAGTAATATAACTCGAACTGCTTTTAAAAAGCTTAGTACGTTCTTCTCCTCCAACTGATAAATTGTAAATATCCCCAGCACCATACATAGACCATCCTTTATCATTTGTAGTGGCAAGAAATGTTAAACCATAAGAAGTTGCCGTTTCTGTCCATAGTTTCCATGTTTTACCTTCGTCCAGTGAGCGATACACATAAAAATAAGATCCTGTGGCACCATCGAAAGTAATCACTTTTTCACTATGATAATACATTGCTCTGTTATCAAGTATTTGAATACTGCTTACAGATCCGTTATTATCCGAAGGGCTTGCCAAAACAGTCCATGCACCTGACACAACCGGATTTATAACTGCAATATTACCATTATAAAGATTCTTTACATTGTTCGTAATCTTTGTATTGGTAATAGATAGATTTAGAACTGGAACTAAGTATGTAGTAGCAGGCAGAATAAATTTTATTTCTGTAGCGCTTGCTGATACAATTTTTGCCGGAGTCAAATCAAATGTTATTTGAATGTTTTCGATTTTGTCCGTAAAATTTTCTCCTGTTAAGGTAACTTCATCACCTGGAGCACCATAATTTTTAGAGAAAGCGGTAATTTTTGCGTCCACTATAGGCTGTGTAACGGGAGGGACAACTGGTGGTGGAATAACAACTTCTTTTCCTGGTTCAGGATCTGAATCACTACTGCAGCTACTCAGCACTAAAGTAAATAAGAGTGCAGCAAAAATAATTTTTGTAGATTTCATGGGGCTTATATTAATTTTTTGACAAATTAAGCCATAATTAACATCATTCCTGAAAATTAAGCATTTTGTTGTTAACACAATATTAACAACGCTAACCCCCTGATTTTAACGGTTTAACCACCAAATGCTCGCATTTAAAATGGTTGCAAAGCTTACCCAGGCAATATAAGGAACCAATAAATAACCTGCTGTTTTATTAATCTTTATAAATTTTAAGTAGGTTTCATAAATCATTAACCATAAAATCACGATTTCAATCAAAGCTAACATTGGATTTTTTAAACCAAAAAATAAATAAGACCAAATTGCATTCAATGTCAATTGAATGATGAAAAAACCTAATGCTTTTTTTACTTCTTCACTATCTTCTTTGATTTTATCCCAAACCAGACCGGCGGCAACAGCCATAAAAATATAAAGTATCGTCCAAACGGGCATAAAAATCCAGTTAGGCGGATTAAAAACAGGTTTTGCAATAGTTGGATACCAGGTTTCAACACTTGGTCTTGTTACAATACTGGCAGAATATCCTACCACTAAACAAACGATTAGAGCAATTGCAATTTTAGTTATCTTATTCATCTTACTTTATTTTTATCCAAAAATAGTTAAAAGAAAAGTTATACCATAGAAGTTTTGTAAGTTCATTCTAATGTTGGCGCGACTTAGAATTTATTAAGATGAATTATCAGTGGAAATTTTTATTTAAATTTAAAAACTATCTTTGCCAAAATTTTATGATTCATGTTTACAGCAGCTGATTTTATTCCAAAAAAATATACTTCAATAATTGAAAAAGGAAACTTCGAATGGAGCGCTCCAAGTAATATTGCATTAGTGAAATATTGGGGGAAGAAAAAAAATCAAATTCCGGCGAATCCATCGGTTAGTTTGACTTTAAAAAATTGTAAAACAATCACGAAATTAGCTTTTGCTAAGAAAGACAATTCGACTTCACAGGATGATTTTTCGTTTGATCTGCTTTTTGAAGGAAAACCTAAAGAAGATTTTAAACCAAAGATTCAAAAATTCTTAGAACGAATTGATGTTTACCTGCCTTTTTTAAAGGAATATCATTTTACAATAGATACGCAAAATACTTTTCCGCACAGTTCGGGAATTGCTTCTTCAGCCTCTGGAATGGCGGCTTTGTCAATGAATTTCATGAGTTTAGAGAAAGCCCTAAATCCTGAAATGACTGACGATTATTTCTACCAAAAAGCATCATTTTTAGCGCGCTTAGGCTCAGGAAGTGCCTGCAGAAGTATAAAAGGAAATGTTGTAGCTTGGGGAGAACAAAAAAATATTGAAGGAAGCTCAGATTTATTTGGTGTAGAATTTCCTTATACAATTCATGATAATTTCAAAAACTATCAAGACACTATTTTATTGGTCGACAAAGGCGAAAAACAAGTTTCGAGCACAGTGGGACATGATTTGATGCACAATCATCCTTATGCCGAAAGACGTTTTGCGCAAGCACATGAAAACTTAGATAAGCTTATTACTATTTTTGAAAATGGAAATTTAGAGGATTTTATTAAAATTGTCGAAAGCGAAGCACTGACTTTACATGCCATGATGATGACTTCGATGCCATATTATATTTTAATGAAACCGAATACATTACAAATCATTAATGCGATCTGGAAGTTTAGAAATGAGACACAAATTCCGGTTTGTTTTACATTAGATGCCGGTGCAAATGTGCATGTACTTTATCCCGAAAACGTTAGCGACAAAATTCTTCAATTTATTCAGGACGAATTAGTTGCATTTTGCCAGAATGGTCAGTACATTTGCGACGAAATTGGAGATGGTGCAACGAAAGGATAATTTTTGTATCTTTAATTAAATTTTTGATTATGGACATTCAATTAGAAAAACGTGAAGTGATGGATATTCTAGAAGGTACTGATGACCTTTCAATCATTTTGGCGGTCAAAAAATTGTTAACCAAAAAGAAAAAAGATTGGTGGGATGATTTAACTGAGACACAAAAAGAAGAAATTAAAGAAGGGGAAAGACAGATTGAACGTGGAGAATTTGTTGAATATGAAGAAATGATGAAAAAATTTCGTTAATGAAAAGAACGATAATTTTTTCAAAAAATGCTAAAAAAAGTTTATTTGAATTATTTGATTATATGGAAATTAAATGGTCCAAAAAAGTAAAAGATAAATTTATATCAAATCTCGACAAAGTAATTTATCTAATACAAATAGAGCCTGAAATTTTTCCCAAATCAGAACTAAACAAAAACTATCGCAAATGCGTCTTGTCAAAACAAACAACAATTTATTATAAATTCAATACAAAAAGAGTTGAAATAATAACATTATTCGACACAAGACAACATCCAAATAAAATTAAGAAAGACATAAAATAAATATGAAAGGACCATTATTTTACTCAAAAATATTACTTTTTGGAGAATACGGAATTATTCGTGACTCTAAAGGACTTTCTATCCCTTATAATTTTTATAATGGTGCTTTGAAAAAAATCGAAGATCCTTCGACAGAAGCCATAGCATCAAATTCCAGCTTAAGACGTTACAGTACTTACCTTGAAGCTTTACAAACAGAGCAGCCTGAATTGGTTACTTTTGATTTACTGGCTTTAAAAAATGATATTGAAACAGGAATGTATTTTGATTCCAGTATTCCGCAAGGATACGGAGTTGGAAGCAGTGGTGCTCTTGTAGCCGCTATTTATGACAAGTATGCAACAGATAAAATAACAGTTTTAGAGAATTTAACTCGTGAAAAACTGTTACAGTTAAAAAATATTTTTGCTCAAATGGAGAGTTTTTTCCACGGAAAAAGTTCTGGTTTAGATCCTTTAAACAGTTATTTAAGTATTCCTATTTTAATTAATTCAAAAGATAATATTGAAGCAACCGGAATTCCTACTCAAAGTTTCGACGGAAAAGGGGCTGTTTTTTTATTAGACTCAGGAATTGTAGGCGAAACAGCTCCAATGGTTAACATTTTCATGGAAAACTTAAAAGACAAAGGATTCCGTGCTATGCTTAAAAACCAATTTGTAAAACATACTGATGCCTGCGTAGAAAACTTTTTACGCGGTGACATGAAATCCTTGTTTACCAATACTAAAAAACTCTCAAAAGTAGTTTTAAACAATTTCAAACCAATGATTCCGGAACAATTTCATGGAATCTGGCAAAACGGAATTGATACTAATGACTATTACCTTAAACTTTGTGGTTCGGGAGGTGGAGGCTATATCCTGGGCTTTACAGAAGATTTAGAGCGTGCTAAAGCATCTTTGAAAGACTACAAATTAGAAGTTGTATATCAATTTTAAGAATTTAAAAAATCATCCCAATTTTTTTCTGATCTACATGAAGTAGTATTGGTGGCAATTTTTTGTATCCTTTACACAATAAAAGTTAAAACTGTTAAGTAAAAACAATTGCAAAAAGCATATTTTTTTTTGTAGTAAAGAAGCCAAAATTAAATATAAATAAACTTTCTTTGTGTCAGAAAATTAGATTAGCTACGTAGTAAAAAATCATAAAATAAACTTTAAGAGTTCTGATTCTCAATTTAAAAATCTTAAATTACGCTCTCATTTAAAAACCCAAATTAAAAAATGTTAAGCAGACAGCACAAACTTTTAGTAATGAAAATTGTTAGTTTGTTCTCTGTGGTTAGAGGCTATAACATCCCGATCATTATTTTGGCACAATACTTATCTGCCATTTTCATACTTGCTCCGGATAAAAGAGCTTTGGACATTTTGTTGGATTTTAAATTGTTTTTAATTGTTTTTGCTTCTGCCATAACCATTGCTTCCGGTTATATTATCAATAACTTTTATGACAGTCAAAAAGATTTAATCAACAGACCAACAAAATCTATGCTGGACAGATTGGTAAGCCAGAAAACAAAACTATCTGTATATTTCAGTCTGAATTTTCTAGCCGTTTTATTAGCGTTGATAGTTTCATGGCGCGCTTTTTTATTTTTCTCCTGCTATATTTTCCTCATTTGGTTTTACTCTCATAAAATAAAAAAGTATGTTATTGTTGGAAACCTAACTTCTGCTCTTTTAGCAGTTGTTCCTTTTTTTGCTATCCTGCTTTACTTTTACAATAAAATTTTATTTGAAGAACTAGAAAACCATACAAGTCATTTTGCCGTTATATCTGCACATGCCATGTTTCTGTTTTTACTATTATTGATTCGTGAACTGATTAAAGACTTAGAGAATCTAAAA
>Ga0247817_10000182_pt1 | contig 40696 bp, 66 predicted proteins | sample UWRJL212509R1_FD_178010 | JGI IMG/M metagenome (GOLD analysis project Ga0247817, IMG submission 178010) | Plant litter microbial communities from Arlington Agricultural Research Station in Wisconsin, United States - UWRJ-L212-509R-1 | ecosystem: Environmental > Terrestrial > Plant litter >... | reverse complement strand
ATCTTTTATTCTCTTTCCGTTTTGCGGGTTGTACTGCATTATTTTGCCAGACCTTACATTATTATCAATGTCAATGTACCAGAAGCATACAGCCCCATCCCAATAGCCGGACGTGCTTACTGAGTAAACCAATTGTTTATTATTTGGGAATATTGACTGCAACCATGACATGAAATTATTTGGCATTTTGATTGGTTTAATGATTGAAGCTGGCAAAAATGAAACTGGCCTTTCTGGTTCGGGGATATAAATGTACTCTTTATCAATGTGTATATTTTGAAATTCCGAAATCCATTCTACCGCTTGCTTGTAATTATAAGATTTGACACGCATTACAAAATCTATCGCATCCCCAGATACACCGCAGCCAAAACACTTGAATATATTTTTATTACGGTTAACCGTAAAAGACATGCTCTTCTCGTTATGGAATGGGCATTTCGAAACGTAGTTATTCTGCTTAGGTTTGATATCTAGGAAATGACCTATTACCTTTATGATGTCAGAATTGTTCTTGACCTGCTTAATCTCGTTTACATTCATTGTTTAGTTGATTAAATAGGTCTTGATAATATTTCGGTGGAGAAAATCCATTATTCGGATCTACCATGCAAACTGCTGAAATAATTGAGGGATAAACCTGGTTGTTTAATTTAAGTGTCGGACTTAATGAATGCCAAATGTTATCTCTGTGAGGTTGTGGCAAAGAGTATATCCATTGCCGTAGTGAAAGGTTTTGTTTTCGTTGTGACATAACTTAAATGAAAAAAACCTGATAAGGTTCATCCGGCCAGAATCCCCCTATCAGGTTTTAAAATGTCTTTGATGAACGTGGCCGCGTTCCTAGTAATTAAGTAACCAAAAGTATGTTTAATGTTTTGTATTTCCAAAAAAATAAAAAGGGGAAATTACTCCCCTTGCAATGTCTCGAAATAAAATACAATCTCCTTTGGTCTACACTCTATTAAGCCGAATCTTTCAGCCAGCCTGAATGTTGGTTTACTTCTGCGTAACCTGTTTATTTGTTCAGATACTTCAGACCTAAATAGGTCTAAATCAAAGGTTGATTTAAAGCCGTTACAGCTCCTACAAGTTGGCATCAGGTTATCGATATGGTTTACATCTGAAAACGTGAGGTGCATCAGGAAAGGCGGAATTTTAAAGTTATTTTTAAGTTGCCACACATAATTTCTTTGTGGGATCAAATGATCAACCTGCATATCTTTTATGGCGATTACGATACCGCAGTATGCACAGTGACCATTATATTTTTCGTGCACTTTTTGGCGATTAGGCTTCATACCCTTAAATACTTCCTCCTCAAAGCGTCAATATCATAACCAGGCAATGCATAAACCTCTGTATTAGCGTCTAGCCTTACCTTAATTTTCCCAGTATCATTAGCCTTTATTTCACAAGGCACCTGCTTGTTTAAATCAACCTTTACAGGCTTAATCACTTTTTCGCTGATCCTGTTTGCCGGACGTGATTTTAATATTTTTTCCATTTTTGTTTTGGTTATAGGCACCTGCCTTGTTTTACCTTGTAGTGCTAATCTTTTTTCGTACTGCTTGCGGCTATTGATTCTTTTACGCTCTTTAAGTTGTTCGGGAGTCATTGGTATGCGTGGTGGCTTTATTAATCTCTGCTTAGCCCTGTATTCTTTTACCCGTAGACGCATTCTCTCCTTCTCTTCTGAACTAAGTGTTCTTTTCTTTGCCGGTATACCAGCCGCTCTTTCTGCGTCCCTTATAGACTTTGATTTTGCGTTTGCCTTGACAGACCTTTCATAGGCACGTCGTTTGGATTCTTCTGGCGTTAATTTAGGTGGCAATGGGTTTGCCGCTCTGTAGGCAGATCGCTTCTCCCTGGCCTTTCTGTTTGCTTCGGCCTTTTGTTCTGGTGTTTTTATTGTTCCTTTGCGTGGCATGTGACTAACGAATTATCAGGTAAAACCCCTTTTTAATTTTAGATAGCAATTCATTTTTAGATATCTGCTTCTTTGCTTCTCGTTCGTTTATGTAAGTTACTGTATTGTATTTGTCAATGTCAATAACTTCAAAAACTGTCTTAGCTTTGTTCTTAAATCTTAAGCCAATGCAAACGATTTCTTTTTTACCTTCAAATTTAATATCTTCTTCCTTAATAGGTAAATATTCTGCACCTATAGTTGATTGAATTGAAAACTTAAACTTGCCCACTATATGCATAACGTTTAAGTCATCCTTAGCAATATCGAAGTGATCTGGAGGTATTAGTATTTGACCTTTGTTGATATCTATTTTGTAAGGTATTTTTTTTGCTGAAAGAGTAATGTATGCGTGATCTTCTTTGCTGAGAGTGCTTACAGAAACTGGTATTTCTTCTTTTTTCTTAGCCATTACCATTCTATTTTAAACTGTATATAATCCTTCATTGAAGTGCGTTTAACAGTAAATCCCTGGTCTCTTAATAAGTCCTGCGTTTGCTGACTCGGGGCATGAAGGTAAATAAAACGTTGTGTGCTGAACGCTCTTTGCATGGCGTTCATTTCTTTTATTGCTTTTCTGTATCCGGCTGACGCTGTTAATTCCAGCATTATTTCTGCCATTAATTGTTTTTTCATACCTTCGATTGTAATTTTAATGTTATTGTTGATTCGCTTACCCTTAAAGGCAGGGCTTTTGAAATGTAGCTAGATATAGTGGTATGAGATACCTTTGATTCTTTCTCTATTTCAGTTATTGATTTGCCTAACCCGAAGTATTGCTCTAAAATATTACCGGCAATATGTTTCTTAATAGGCATACCTCCCCTTGAACCTGGTACTTGCTCGTACATATCCTTATTTCTCCTGTACTTGTTCATTTTATTAACCATTAAAAGCCCTCCCTTCTACTATTGAGTCGTGCAACTCTTCGTAATAATCCATGTTGTTATGCCAGTCGATACCTAGGTATATCGCATCATACTGTGTTTCTACTAATTCACTACCCATGCCGATATTCATCTCTTTAAGGCAGTTTGTCCGGTGTGGTTCCGGAAGTTCTGATAGGTGTTGGCGTATTTGTTTCATGATTAAATATGTTTAAATATATGAGATATAACGTCTACAGTCCATCCATCGCCTAGTAAATCCTCCGCTTGGTTTCTGGTTACTGATTTAGTATAACCTAATGGAACGGTTTGAGCTAATTCTAATTCTTGCGTTGTTAGATATCGGCAAAAATCCTGAAAGTCTATTAGTCCGGAATTGTTTCTTCTATCTTGTTTGCACGTAAGGCAATTTATTTTTTTACGATAGGTTATATTAGGACACTGCTTTTCGTACATCAACACCCGACTAGGGGTCTTATTTACTTTGAATTTTTGCGTGTATTCGTTTTCAGGTAAAATATAGTCCTGAAAATTTATGCCTTTATCGGAAGGAATTGTTACGTTTGGTATGTTAGTCCAATACAGCCTGTCTCTGTTTTGATAACTAACTAAATTGCTATTTATTCGTATCGGCTGAACACCCAATATTTCAGATATAATGTCAATGGATTTTTTATCACCATTAACGTTTTCTAGTAGAAATTTAACATTTGTGTTGTATTGTCTACATTCTTTCAGTAGCCTAACATACTCAAAGAATAGTTTGCTTTTTTCTCCATAAATATCCATACCTGGCTTTATATTACTTATATCCTGGCACGGAGAACCGCCAATAATCAAATCTATTATTTGTCCTTTGGGTATTTTTAATTTAGTAACGTCACCTACGTGTATTGTATTAGGGTAATTGTCTAATGTGCATTTTATTGCATGTTTTTTTACCTCACTAGCATAGTAATTATCCGCTTTTAATCCCGCTCTTTCTATTGCTATTTGACCACACGACATTCCGTCGAATAAGCTTAATACGTTCATCTTACGCTGTCCTTTTAACTGTTAATATTCCTTTGCCCGACTTAGTTGAGTACTTTCTACCCGACTGTATTTGAGCTTTATCACGAGCATTTCTAATTGCGCTTGTGTGTGTCGCTGATGCCTCATATTGCTCCCCAATAGATAGCATTAATGTCTTTTTTAACCATTCACGTTCTTTCATATCCAAATGTAGGTAATAGAAATCAATACCATCAAGAAAATGGCAATTTATTTTTGTCACATTTATGATACAATAAAAAAGCCGGACATAACCCGGCTAAATCTGATAGTAGAAATATGATTTTTTAATTGTGATTCCATCCTATCAAGCCGGATGGATTAGGCTTTTAAAGTTGGTGTATCTCTGATAGAACAGAGGTCATGAATTTATCGTGGTATCCTTTACCGAATTGCATATCAATATTTCTGACATTATTTCTATGCTCCATTGTAGACAACATAGAATCCAATTTGATATGAGCCAAAGCAACAGAAAGTATAATTTTATCCGTCACATTGTTAATAGCTGAATTGTAATCTTGTTTTGTCATAGCTGTTCTATAAATTTACGTATGTCATCAACACGATATTTAACGGCATCCATGCACTTGTGATCTCTGTCTAATTGGTAACGCTTAATCCTTAGCTCTAAAGGAAAGTTACTGTATGTCATTGACTCTTTAACCTCATCGTACAGATCCGCTTCCATATCGTCTAATTCGAGTTCATACATCTTTATCCGGGCCTCTCTGTCTACCATTCTTTCCGGTGCATCCATTAATGTATACACCAAACCAAATTGAGGCTTATCGTAAAGTTCCATGTAACCCTGACCCTGCCACCCATAACCATCAATCGGTATATCGGTACCGAATAAAGGAAAAGTCTTTTGTGACCAGCTGTTTTTAATATCCTCAATAGATCCTGCCAATACTACATCTGCCTCTCCAGTTAGGTAATCATTATACTTGCGGACTGTATTTTTCTTAACGTCACCCCATCCGAAATAAGAAGCAGCTAATCCAATTGACTGGTCCTCCATAGCATTACCTTTTTCTGTATACTTAGATCTGAAATTAACAGAACGACCGTAAAACTCAGGCTGCTCTTTAATAAAGTCGTAAATTACCTCTATGCAAGTTTTTGATAAATGAAGTTTTTCGGAGTTGAGTTTTAGCAAGTCGGTTTGAGCTTCCATATCTGCTATTTTAGCTACTAACTTTTTGTAAGTTGCCGTTTCTTTATTTGAAGTTTGGTCAGCCTTTAATCTGTTGGATAATAAAGATTCGACATGATCTTCATATATTGTTTTCGGATGCTTTGTTTTTGGTTCGCTTAATATTGCCCCAATAGATGAGCACCTGGCGTAGAAATTATTTTTTAACCGCATCTTCCAATGTTTTAATAAGCTCAGCGGACAATGTATATTTTGATTGCAGGAATGAAAGACCATCGGCAAGAGTTGTTTTTCCTTCTTTGATAGCTTCTACCGTACCTAAGTGCGTTTTGCTGTTTAAAGGCAGATCCGGCAATACTACTTTTGGAGCTTCTTTACGGACGCGCAATGCTTCCATTGTTTCGCCAAATGCTTTAATTTTGACTACGTATAGTGTAATCTGTTTTCCGGTCCAATGCTCAACAAATGGACTGCCTAATGCGGCTGTTATTGATTTAGCGTTAACAGAGTTTACAATCATTGGCTTATGGCCTTTAAGATAAAGTACCATACCCTGATTTTTTTCAGCATTTTTCAGCTCTTCTTTTTTAGCCCCTTCAATGGTAACGACTAACTCAATAGTCACTCCTTCGCTTGGCATAAGTTCGTACGCACCAATATAATTGGGGTCTTTCAGCTTTTTGTAGTGGGTTAATTGTTCCATGTTTATTGTTTGTTATTTAATGTAATCTTTTACTAAGTTCAATCATATAAGGCTTTATTATGGTTTTTATAGCCTCATTAACTCCGTTGCTCATTTCCTGGGCAACTTCTGTTTTATAAGTCAGCGTTTGTATCTGGGTGAATAGATCAAATACAAATCTGATTTTTGCCTGGTCGTCTTCTATGTCTGTCATTCCTTTAAATTTACGGATTATCCGTTTTAATTGGTGTAACGATTTGGTTACCGGAGTAAGTAAACAATCGAATAAATAATTCCTATTGCCATTGTGACGCGCAGGAATATGGTGTATTTAATGTGAGGGGGTTTCATTATTGATGTGATTAGACAAATCTTTGATCATCTTGTCGATGTTATTAAACTCTTCATCGTAGTATGCCGAATAATCCCATACTTGCTGATTGTTTTCTATTTTATAAACACTTATCAACGATACATTAGGGTTTTTGTAGAAAAATGCCCCTTCAATCTCCATAGACAACGCCAGGCATTGTGCTATTTTATTTTTTGTTATTTGATCCATTATTTCTTAGCATTATGTAAAACCATAGCATTGAATTTTATTGTCACTGTATTAAGTGTTGGCGATAACTTCAGAATTGACGCCTTGAAGTTGATGTTTCGGTGTAGTAGGGTTTGGTAGGGGGTCATAATTTATAAATCTAAGTCAGGTAATTCAATCGTTGGTATTCCTTCGTAATCTGAGTAATTATCTTCACTGGCACACACAAGGCTAATTCTCACCTGGACTTTTTCACCATTAAATTCAAAATTACAAATAGCCACTGAATCTTCGTATCCTCCAAACTCCGAAGTCATTTCTAACACTTTTTGCTGAAAGTCAAACTCTTTTAAATCTTTCATAATTAATACCCCCTTTCAATAATTTTATATATACCATAACCAATCAGTGCAACAATTCCAGATGCAACTAACGACATCACAACTATTTTCCAAGCTGGTATTTTTCCTTTGATTTCAATTCCTGTTTTCATAATATTTAGCCGATGTTGTTTGTGATCGACAGGACAAAGTAAAGCAAAATGAATGATATGTGCAAATATATTTAATAAAATATTTTATATTATTTTTTATATACAAAATTAGGAATTGTCAAACGTAGTAATTACATTTGTCTTAATAAAAACAAACAATATGAAAAAAGAAGAAAGAGACAAACGTAATGAAGCTATTAAGTTAGCTTATCAGAAAGAAATGAACAGCTCTTATATTAAAGGAGAATCACAATCCGGGTCGGCTTATCGTATAGAAAGGATAGCTAAGAAATACGGTTTAACAGTTTCAGCGATTTATCAAATACTCACAAAATGATCTCAAACGAAACACTATTTATTACCTTTAAAGTATTGGTAATCATCACAGGAATTTATTTTTTAATCTGCTCACGAGGCGTAAAACAGGGGTGAAATGGGTAAATATTTTGAAATATCTTTTGATAAAGATGGAAACCAATTAGCATGGGAAGGGTATGCATTTGAAGTGGCATATAAAAAAGAAAACTACGTTTTCGATGCAACATTACTTTATGATGGATTTTCAAGAGGAAGATCTTCTTTAAATATAAAATGGAAAGATCAAAAAACAGGTAAAACATACGAATCAGGGATGAAACTACTTGATGAAACCTGTTTAGGAGAAAACTTATACAGGTTTTCAGGATGGGGTTTCTTAGGTAAGAAACTTATGATTAAAGGAAGTTTCACTTTTAAAAAACAAGGAACTGCAATTTTATTAACATTAGCACCATGACCCACAACCATAAAACCAACATACTATGCCTGTTCATGCTAATCATATTTACATCAGGATTGTTTTACCTTTAAAATAATATAAATTAACATGGAAATAATATAAATTAACATGGAAATAACATTAGAAAACAAAGCAAAGTTCTTTGCTCAGTACATAGGTAATAAGTTTATGGCTGATCATTGCTTAACTACGTTAGACATTATACGGTTGGATTCGGATAAACCTTATGGTTGGATTGACACGTTAGGGCAGAGAAATTATACATCAAACGGTCAGTTAATTCTCAAGCCAATTTCCTCAATAAACCCATACGACATAGTCAGAGTTCCAGATAGTAAAGGAGAATACTATACTACTACATATTCAGCATTTGCAAATGGTATAGGTGGATTTTTAAATCATCTTACGCCATCCAACTTTGACTACCTCCGCTCAAAAGGCTACGCATTACCTTGGATGGGCTTATCAGTTGAGCAAATGGTAGAAGCAGGTTGGGTTAAATTACATGAATCATGAAACGAGAACTTGAAGCATTACTAATACAGTGCGTAGCCGCTGTTTTCTGCTTGATGTATATTACAGCATGCGTTACTGGGTATAAGAAACCGCGCATTGACAGTACGGAAATTAAGTTGCGTGACAGCCTTAACCGTGCAGCACAAGAAGCTGATAAAAAGGCAAGCTTAGAAAGATTTTGGAACTCTAGAAAACACAGGCCATGAATAAGCAAGAAATTAAAACAGGCATAGAGTTGATTGCCGATGAACGTAGAGAACAAATCGAAAAACACGGGTTCGATGTTAAGAATAATAAATATTACAAAAAGGGCGAAATACAGGGCGTAGTAATGTGCTTAGTCCACGATAATTGGGAGGGTCATTACTGGTATCCAGAAAGCTGGGGCACTTGGTTTAAGGAGAAAATAGAAGCTAAGCGAGCTAGAATGTCGCCTGCTGAATTTGATATTGAGAGACTTAAAATAGCAGGAGCATTTCTTGCGGCTGAAATTTACAGAATTAAACTAAAAGTTATAAAACCATGAATAAGCAAGAATTACAAATTGCAGCAAAAGAGTTTTGCGATGCAAAAAATTACAATACTTTTTTAGTTGGATTTTTAAAACAATTCGCTCAACACCTGCTAGATACAGGTAATATGGTGGAAAATAGTAAAAAATGTTCTGGGTGTCAATGCTATACTGCATTATCAAACTTCGAAACAGAAGATAAATGCATTCTTTGTGATGTTCATAGAGATGAGAATGAGCGCCTTTTAAGAATTTATCCCCACAGGATTAAGGAACTTGAAAAAGAGGTTCAACACTTAAGGGATAATGCGTTCCAACCATCAAACACCCCTCAGTCAGGGGAGGTGAAGAGCGCAGAAGAAATACTAAGTGCGTTAGATGTAACTGAGGATCCTTACGGAGAAGATTGTTATCATAAAGAAGAAGTAATGTGCGCAATGAAGAGATTTTCAGATCAGTTTAAACACCCTGCATACGACTTGCTACTAGCCTCCTACAATGACCTGAAAGCGGAAGACAATAAAAAGGCACTGGAAATTAACAGGCTGATGTCTAGTCAGAATGCGATCAGTGATGAAGAGATAGAGGTTAAAGCTGAATATTACGCTACGAAATATTCACCGATTCAGGCAGCTGTTCTGGTTGGAAAATTGGTAAGGGATCAATTTAAAAAGCAATAGCATGATAAGATTTTTATATTACATATTCTATTACCGGATTGTAAAGGATATGAGAGAAGAGAAGAAAGCAAACGAACAATTAAATAATTATTAGAAAAGATGAAAAAAGAAATACTACAACGGGCTATTGATTTACTCATCGCCCATTCAGAGGAGGATTTTGTTTCCAAAAAAGACGCAAAGGACGCATCAATAGATTTACACAATTTAATGGTATCAATTGATTCAGACCTTAATAATATCATACAATCTGTGTTATTAGAAATCGATAGAGCACAAATCAAACACCCTAACTGGCCAGAGGACTTGGTATACGCTGCTTCAATTGTAGGCGAGGAAAACGGAGAATTAACCAGAGCCGCTGTTCAATACGAAATGGAAGGCGGTAAACTTGAAGAAGTAAGAACGGAAGCCATCCACACGTGCGCTACCGCTATTAGGTTACTCCTAAATATACCCTTATAATAAATAATCCCCCTGCATCAATTAACCAATGACAGGGGGATTATTTTTACTGTTCAGCCTGATAAACTACCTGCGCTGTGATTGCCGCTTGGCTCAAGGGCATTTCTGTGATCTCTGAGGTAAGAACAGAAGACAAAGCGACTAGCTGTCCTCCTTTTGCTTTTGAATCGTCTGACAGCTTTATAATACCGTTTTCTAGGTAACCTAAATTGGTAAGGATTGCTGGTAATTTTTTTCTTAGCCAGTCTTTCATTACGTCATCTACTCCGCCTGGAATAATTTGGGTTAAGACGTCAGCTAATGGACTATCTACAAATTGCTTGATACCGTTAACAACTTTGGTAATTACCGATACCTGTTCTTTGATTTCTGGAACTATCTTTTTGTAAAGACGTTCATAGAATTTAGGGAAGTTTGAAATAAAGGTCGCTAGTACGCCTTTAAGGAAATCTAAAATTGACATAATTTATTTTGGTTTAATTGTTTACGATAAATATTTTGAGCTTACCCAGCCTATTATTTTGCTATTGCATACAAATACACTAGACCAGCCATCCTTTTCGTCTAGTACATTTACATCTGTTCCCTTTGGTAGTGTAGATATGATTTTTGCTGTGGGTTTTCCGGTTTCCCGTATATTTAAGTCAGAGGTAGTCTTTTTAGTGGTTACTAGATTTACAGTCGGCTCCACACTCAATACTTCTTTCCTCAGCCACTCCATAGGGAATTGCGGCCCAGGATCTTTCTTTCTTCCGGGAGCAATATCAGAATGGCCTAATATTTCTTTTATTTGATATACAGCACATATAGCTTTACAGGCCAATGCTAAAGCGTCTAATTGAACTTGTGGATATGCCTGTGTGCCTGTATTCTGTAATTCAATACCGATTGAGTGACTATTTAAACCTACTGTTCCTTTCCATTCCGACTGGCCAGCATGCCAAGCAACAGTGGTAAAAGGCACTAATTGCACGAAATTGCCAGACCTATCTTCATGCAAATGCGCTGATACTTTTGATTGCGGACTAACCATCCAATAAATAGCTCCATCTGCGCTACTTGATGCCGTGTAATGAATAATTATATATTCAGGCTTAAATTGACCGCCTATGTTTGGGGATCGCTTAAAAGGTACCTGTTTGCCTTTGTCGTCAAATAAAATATTGCCTACTATTTTCATAAGGTAAAGGTAGCAAAGTTGTTACAAAAAGTGAAATAGTAATTTTGTAGGTTTGAGGACACTAAAAAATTTCAAATATAATGGAAAAACAAACTAAGGGTTACAAGGTGACTGACAAAAACATGAAATGCCGTAATTACCAATTTGAATTTGGTAAAGTATTCTCAATTGAAGGTGAAATAAAAATATGCAGTAAAGGATTTCATTTTTGTGAGATAGCCAATGATTGCTTTAATTATTACGATTTCAATTCAGAAAATAGAGTTTTTGAAATTATTTCTTATGGCTATTTAGACACACAAGGAGATAAACACTGTTCTGGTAGAATAGAATTCATAAGAGAACTAACGTGGCATGAAGTATTGTCAATTTGTAATATAGGTAAAAACAATACAGGAAGATCTAACACCGGGGACTGGAACACCGGGGACTGGAACACCGGGTACAGGAACACCGGGTACAGGAACACCGGGGACAGGAACACCGGGGACAGTAACACCGGGGACTGGAACACCGGGGACAGGAACACCGGGGACAGTAACACCGGGTACAGGAACACCGGGGCTTTTTGTTCTGATAATAATCCGAAGGTAAAATTGTTTGATGTTGAGACTGATATATTGGTTAGAGATTGGGAACGCCACCAGGCATACAATATTATGAAAAATTACCTTAATCCTAATATATGGGTATTTTCATCGGAAATGACAGGAGATCAAAAGAAACAATACCCATCACACGAAACTACTGGAGGATTTTTGAAATCAATCTCTATGCATGAAGCATGGTCTAATATGTGGCATAATTTGAGTGATGAAAATAAAAAGGTATTCACTTCATTACCTAACTTTGATAAAGATAAATTCAAATTAATAACCGGAATTAATGTTTAGTTTTTGAAATTTCTAAGCTTTGGTAAAATCCTGCTCATTAATTTGAGTGGGATTTTTTTTGCAATAAAAAAGCTGACTATCTCACGACTGCCAGCCCCCAAACAACAAACATGTTTTTATTTACCGAACGGATTATATTTAGTCCGTATTAAAATCAAGTTAATAGCTACAACCAGCATCCCTACTCGATCCGCTAATCTCCACCATACAATTGAATCAAGTGAAACATATGGATGTATAAGGTACGTTAAAACCCCTGTGTATAGAGCTATAAAGTTAGCCACTAAAAATATCATTGAATTGAATACTTGTAGAAAGTAAAAGTCGACATCTAGTTTAGTTCTTGCTTTATTAATATCTGCAGCATGAGAATAAGACTGATAGATGTTTGTAACCAGAACAGCGATTATCGCTACGTTTATAACGGTAATAACCGTCCCTACTGTGAATATATCGCTACTCATTGTCTTTCTCCTTCTCTATTACCTGTAAAACTCGCTTTGCATTGATTAACCGCAATAGACCGATACCTCCAGAGCAAAAAATAGAGATTATCCCTATCATAATTATAGCCACTAAAGAAAGTGCGTAAAATGTTTCCAAGTGCGCCCTGGTAAATGCTTTTTCCACTACAGACAAGGACAATATCCAATAAGCAGACAGTGAACCGCACGCAAACTGAACGCTGTATAGTTGAAACTTTTTCCATTTGGTGGATAGCCCCAATTGCTCTTTTTGTATATCTGTCATTTCTCATCCTAAATGGAATAGCCACGTTCCTTTAATATCCGGCTAATCTTTGCTAACTGAACAAAGTTAAAAATACTGAAACCTGTACCGATCAATAAAATCAATCCGCAGGCAATAAACGGGGTATATAAATTTTCAATATTTACGAACCTCCCTTTCGGGGTAATTTCAATCGGGATGTTACATGACTGGAATATAATACATATGCCCCCTAAAACTGCTAACATACCCGCGGGCATCGTCCAAACTAAGTATTTTATTCTTTTCATATCCTTGTTTCTTTTATAAGATAATGCTGCACACATACCGTTCCAAAAGAAGCCATGATAAGAACAGAAACAATTACCGTTTGATTGTATACCCATAACTTTTCATTGAATGAGCAAATTATAAAGAATGCCCATGTTCCGGCTTGTGTAAACCTTGCGTAATCAATGAAAATACGATCTGACAAAGTATGCTTATTAAATCCCCAAAGTGTAGACAAAAAGGCCATACCCTTTTCAAAGGTGTAATAAAAATCCGTCCAGCCCGTTGAGTTCCTTCCAAAAAAATTATAAGATAGCAGGCACATTACGTACACTGCTATCGAACCTTTAATCCAATTTCTCTTTAACATCTTCGTTTTCAGTAGGGTTTTCCTCTTCTACAATTACGTTAGGCGGCTTGATCGGTGTGGTCGGCGGGTGTGGAAGTCCATCTGGCATATCTATATCGTTTAAGTAAGATGTAAATGTAACAAATATGCGACAATGATACAACACGTTATTTTACCTGTTATATTTGAACTATGGTAATACACAAATTTATTTTATCACTTCAAGAAAAGTGCAAGTTTAACGGCAGACATCAAGTCGAATTATTCGGTGTAGACAGGGATTCAGTTATTAAAGAATGGATGACATCAGGTTACAATAATGTATGTCCGGCTTTGTTTATTCAAGGAACATCGGAATCATTTAAGCTATTGCCAGGATCTATTTTTCACCTAACTAAAGGCATATTCGATGTTGAAAATTGAGTTTAAAGAGCCTGTAAATGGGAGGATGCATGTAATATGCAAAGGCATATCTGTTGATCCTATGAATGATGATGTGTTTTTAATTCAGTTATTCATCAGCGACATATGGCAAACGCCATTAAAAAACATAAAACACGTTTCATCTATAAAGCCAACCATATGAAAAGAAAATTAATATTTTTAGCCCGCTTCATAGCGATTCTATGGGTAGTGGCTGGCAGCCTTATTTATGCTTTTAAAATAGCATCAGACTGGAATGATCGTCAAATAGATCAAAGAAGTAAAGACGGGTATACATCTGTGGGATATCCTCGTAATTTTTAACTATGGAAAACTGGAATTTAGAACTGTTGGTATGCGTATTAATCATCCTCTTTGTTTGGAATTTCAGACCGTATAAATGGGTAAAAGAAAACAAAGAGGATGATTCGGATCTTACTGCTTAATAGCTATCCAGTCAATAATCATATTATTTGTTCCTACTACTGGAACGGTTTGATATGAAATCGTGAAACCCGTCGTAGTTATCCCGCCTACCGGGATCCAGCTAGGCTGAGCTGCCGATTGCGTACGCGGAGTGTATATAACTGTTATAGGGACGAAAGGGAGAGTAGCATTAAACGAAACTGTGTATGTTGTAGTTAGCAAGGCCCCGCTTAAAGTTGTAGAACCTTTTAGCGTATTAGCGTTACCAACTCTTACCCAACGACCTGTAGTTACTCCTGTGGCTTGTATAAACTTAAAACCGTCATCCGTAACCGTACTTGTCGCGTCCCAACGGTAAGTACCTCCGTTATCGTCACTCATTGAAGATAGCCCTGCAGCCGTTGCTTGTAGCTTATCTGTTCCAGGGTATGCTTTCATGTCGCCTAAAGCGGTATTAAAATATAGAGGTACAGTTTTTGACTGTCCGTTTACATTGCCGTAGGACAACAGGGCAACAAAGATTAATAATAGGTTTTTCATAGTTATAATTTAGTTGTTATTAATGCTCCTGCGTCTGATACTGTTATTCTCCAATTTGAACCGTCAGGTGATTTAATTACCACGCCTTTCCCGATTGTACTAATATTTACATCCTGATTTACCGTAAGGTTGCCCGCTGGTACGGACACATCATTCCCTTTTGTCGAAAGAACGAACGTAGATCCTGTGCCTAACTTGTACACCCCCCAATCTCCTAGTGCTTGCGGTATGCCTACGTTAATAACCCCGTAGTCTGGATGCCTGAATATGGTACCTGCTTGGAAAGCTGCGGTATTAGTGTTCAGAACAAATCTGCTATTCGTAGTAATATCGCCCGAAGAAGTAACCGAACCGCCGTTGCCTACTGTAAATTTAGGACTACTTGTTCCTCCGTAGTATAATAAACCGCCTGTTTGATTGTTATTGTAATTCAAAGATATTGCTCCATCTGTCGGGGCGCCTGAGATAATAGCATTACCTGCTATAAAAGCAGTTGCTGAAACATTTCCCGCAACCGTAAGTTTATCGGGTACTGTAGTTGTGCCTATGCCCACATTACCGCCACTCGGGTTAAAAATTAGCCTGTAAACTTCTGTCCCTGCGCTTCTCTGTGACTGAAAGTAGGTGTCCCCGCTTGCCATCACACCGATTTGTGTACCATACGCTTTTCTATTGGAAATAAACATGCTTCCGTTTATTGTTCCGGGGGTGGGTAAGGGGCTATCTCTTTCTACGTTTAAATCTAAGTTAGAAAAAGGGTCGGTTGTTCCTAATCCTATTTTGATAATATCCGTTGTTGTGGCGCCTCTCGCTACGACGCTTCCAAGGGTCTCTCCCCCGGCCGCTACGGGTATAGCCGCTATTGCGTTACTTACCGCCAATGATGTAGGGTATTTGGTATTATCAGGAGAGGCTAAAGAAGTGGCTTTATTTGCTACATTTTCAGGCGTGAACCCCAATGAGTTTTGTTTTAAATTTAACGCTGTTTGGGTTGCTGTCGAAACAGGTTTATTGGCATCCGATGTGTTATCTACATTGCCAAGACCGACGTCTGATTTTGTTAAAACTATATTGCCCTGTCTACCTGCTACCGAAGTAACCGAATTATTATTGTCTACCTTCCCGTAGGACGTACCGCTGCTTATTATCCAATCACCAACTGCCAGTGTTAAGCCAAATTGCGTACCTGCAGTTGACACAATATAATAATAACCTTTATTAGTCGTTGCAGCGGCAGGCAAAGCAGGTGTGTTCGTTAAGGCGTTATAAGTTCCTTTATAATTCACAGCACCTAGTAGAGCATCGTTAATTTGTGTTAGCGGAACTTTGCCGGAAGCGTCCAAAGAAGCGAACCCGTTAGGTTGATTATATCCTAAATCGGTTCTTAAATTTGATAAATTTCCTTGATGATATATATCGAATGCTTTGTATTTTAATTGAGATAAATTGATCCTTAGTAAGTCAGTTACCGAACCGCCTGATTCAGCCCCGTATTTTCTAAATAGAAAACCCTCTGTAGAACCCCCAAAAGTACTTGTGTTATCTCCGCTTTCAAATATTAGATTTGAATCCCCTGTGGCATCTCCGGAAGATTCATAATATATATTAGAATTATCGCTGTTTTTGCCCATTATAATGCCCGTACCTGCTAAAGGATTCAAAGAACCCTGAGTAACTCCTAACGGGTAAAAGTAAACTGAACCAGCCATATTACCGCCAGTAAGATTTAACTTCCTGTCCAAACTATCAGATATCCCAAAAGGTGCGTATCCAGTTGTTTTAATGAACCTATGCTCTATCCTGCCGTTAACTACACGCTGCTGCAGACCATTACCTACATTAGTCCAGCTTGTCTGTGCGCTCAATCCAAAAGAAAAGAGCATCATCAATATTAATAGTTTAATTTTCATCATATAAAAGTTAGTGTAATTGTTTGTGCATCATTATTGTCAAATCCAGAAAGCCTATGCGTAGGCCATGCTGATTGTTTAGAAAGAAGGTCAGCGGATAAGTACCTGTAATTACCAGCACTGAATATCTCGCAGTTTACAAATGTTTTTCCCGTTGGCATTGTAAAAGGTAAATAATACGCTCCTTCATATTCTTCTACGAGGTCGGATTGGGAGAATGTAAGAGTTGTTTTTGCGTCTGGAATGTCCTGTTGAACGAAGCCGATTAACTGCCATGTACTGCCTCCGATTGCGGTTAATGGGTCTTCGTTGTTATCCTTAAGTGAATAGTAGGTTTGGTTGCCATCAGCAGCATGTATTACGAAGTCGCCAATATTGTAAAGCCCTGATTCCTGGTAAAAACCGATGTAGTTACCGATATACTCCCACCAGTCAGTAGTAATTCCGCCGGAAGGAGTATGCCCTTGATTGCCTGATACTTTAGAACGGTATATTTTACTATTAGCGTCCCCTGTAACATAGACGCCCGAGTTATAGTTATTACTGCTATTGTAAACGTTTGGATATCCTTTCAATGTTGTTTTAAACCATGATGCTGAGCTTGTTAAACTAGGCTCACTCACATTATCCACTACCAAAGAAAAGAATTCATAAAACACGCCATCAATTTCCTTCCACCTTACACCATATAATGGTGTAGGTTCATTTGTCCATGGCTGTGGTATTCTGTTTATCTTATAACTACTCCATGTTTGGGTAAGCGATACAGTTGTGTCGCTTATGATTGTTGATGGTGACGCGTTACTGTCCGCTATATAAGGCAAGTTGCCAGAAGACTCGGAAGGTACGTAAACATACGATACTACTACTGAATTATCCGGCAAGTCAACAGGTGTCGGGTTAATGCTTGCCGTTCCTATCAGCAATAATATATCTCCAGCAGTGTTAGCGGTAACAGTATCAATCCTGTCAAAGTTCAAGTCAGGATCAGAGATTGTAAATTGAGTTTGAACAGCCTTACTATATATCGTATTGTTTATTCCCCAACTCCCTGCAGAAACCGTTATGACGTAATCAACAACACTGGCCTGCAGGTTGATATTTCCGTCTACAATTTGAATACCTAATTCAACTCCTGCTTCTGGTTGCCAAATTCCGTTCCTTTTACGCCAAAATATAATTGAAGTACCGCCTTGTACGTAAAGATCAAGGTTATTACCATCTGCATTATCAGGTGGCAATGTCCCTCCATCAATACCGAAATCATTAATGGTATTTAGAATTGGGATAAGTAAATCTGCCAGCTGTATGCCAATGGCGGCTACATCTGTAGGATCTATACTGTCCTCTGATACTTTCGACCCCACTAGCTGGTTTACTAATACCTTATAAGCCTCTAACTGTGGGGTATAATCCATTTCTTATGTAAATTCAAGTGTAAATTCATCTGTAAAGATACCATTATTATTAAAATCATAGTTAGGATCTTGAACGAAAACTGGCGGTGTTGATCCTGGCAGATTAGGTACGGTTATATCATTAGATTTAGCAGGCTTATCGAATATCTCAGCCAGCTTTACACTTTCAACCGTGTTATACTTTAGGTCGATATCTCCACCCATAAATGTAAACAACTTATCATTGAATTTACGCTGATCGGGAACATTAAAACTATATACGTTCAGATATGAAAATTCTTTGACTTGTTTTTTAAGCCTGAGTGACCCAACCCAAAATCTAAATGGCTTTTGGTAAGCTCTTAATATTGATTTAGCCAACGACAGTCCAAATGCAACCGGAGAACTTGTTGTTCCGTATTCATACCATCCCGTAGAATATCTATTATCTATCTTAATTCCGTAAAGAGCATTGAACCCCGCAGCGGTGTCGCCTGTAGTAAAATAGTCACCGAACAATATTTCTATCCTGTCCGGTTTCTCTGTATAATATGCTAGATTCTCAGAGATAGACAATAGGCCGTCAATATCATTATCCCCTTTTGCGCTGGTTTTTGATACCGAAATATCGTCTATTGAAACTGGGACATAATCTGATAAAGGTATTAGGTTTCCCGTATTATTTACGCTACCATCTGGATTTAGTATGGCTTCTTTTTTGACGTGATCAAAACCAAATATCTGAATAGTAAGAGTACCATTAACAGGGCAAGGCGGAGCGGTAAAATTAAACGAGTAGGTACTTAAATCTCCTGTTGGGTTTTGGACTAAATTGCTGACAAAAGTAAGATCAGTAACCCATTTATAATCTGTACCCGAATCCGCATTAAACAGATAATAATTACCTACCTTAATTCGCATTTTAAACTGATAGTAAGTATTTGTAGGTCTGTTAGTGGTTAATGTTTTACCTACGCTGTATTGTATTTTAATCGCATCACCTTCTGCAACCTGAATATATGAGGCTTCCAGCCATTTACCCGCAACAGCACGTTTGTTAAATAATAATGCATAATTAATAATCGGTATTTGAACACCGTTTGCATTTTTGACAGTTCGCTGAATACGTGAAAAGTCCAGCCCTCCATATCTAGTCCAGAAATTAAAATTCTGACCGTCCCACATCTCGAAATTACCATTATACAATAACGAAGGAACTTTCCCAAATTCAGAGATAACCTCAACCCTTTTATATGCATTCTGTATGCTTATTTCCGCGCCCTCTAATGCAATTAAATCCTGAACCGCTATATCTACCACCGGAGGCTCTGGTATAGCCGCCTCAATAGTGAAATTGCCTTGCGTTACCGGATCTGATGCGCTCTTTACAAATACAGTGTATGAGCCAGCGTCCAGCATATTAAACACATTGCTATTTTGGTAAACAACACCATCTAAAGAATATTGATACGGTGGCGTGCCTCCTGAAACATTGACGGTTGCTGAACCATCATTTAAACCTACCTGCGATTGCTGAATAACAATGATGCTATCAATTACAATAACCGGAATAATGACATCAGGGGGCGTGACTAATTGAGAATAAGCAAAAGGGTAATTGTCCTGCCAGTACAAGGTAACAGTTTCCCCGTTATATTGCATCTGGTAAATGATATCGCCAGGGTTTTTGTCGGGTACCGTATCGGGGTAATTTACATTAGGAATTCCACCGGAAACATTAGCCGCAGTGATCGTGTCCGTTGCCGGATCGTAGTCAATATTTACAACTGTACTTCTGCCTCCGTTTAATGGCCTGAATGTATATACTATCATCTTAATGCTCCTATTATTCGCTCGCTGACTAAATTATCGGCATATAAAAATAAGCCTTTATAATTATAATTACGCCTCCTTATTCTGGTATTACTCAATTCGTTTACCCTTACGAAGTTCCATACGCCACCGGACTGCACGATATAACCACCCCATGCTCTGGAAACCTGTTCTAAAACTTCATACACACTCATCGTCACTCCGCTATCTTTGGACAACCTAAGTGGATTAACAGAGGCCAAAGACAATGGGTCATCATTTAGCCCTGTTGGCATTTTTTCCTCATACAGATTGCATATGGTAGCAATGTTGAGGTTTAAATTGGTCATTGCAAAACAGTAAGCAAGTATGTCAACAAATGATTGTTTAACCTCTGCGCTGCTACCAACGGGAACAGGATAAGTAACTGATTTAAGTCCGCCTATTGCGTCTGTAGCTCTTATGGTAACTTCATAAGGCGGCGCATCGAAAGGCTCGGAGCAACTGTCAGGGATAATGTACCCTTTGAATTGCACTCTTCCGTACTTCTCAACCGTAACCCTGAATGTTCGTTCGTCGTTACTATAAAACTCTTGCAACACGAAATCATCTTCTACCACAAATGACAACTTACATTCTAAAGGCCGTATCGGTTCAAATTTATCGTCAACCTCTTTGTAGGACAATATTACAGGACTTCTACCGCCCACTTTGATCGGGAACACTAAACCATCATAATTTTTAGCCTCTATGGTAACGTTCACATTTGCATCGTCAACATCGCAATAACTGAATGTCCGGTAAACCCCATACGACGGATTACCAAAAGGATTTGAAGGCACAGCTGGTTCCGGCAACGGCTCCTCATATCCGCATTTAGCAGCGTTAATATCAGTCTCAACCCTTGCAAAAGGGCGTTCGTTTGTTGCGTAAATCCGGTAATTCGTAAAAGTGTCAAGGTTGCAATATTCGGTAATCATCTGACCGTCTGAATACCGCCTGTCGTTTTTCTTGTAGTCAGAGATAAAAGGCAGGTTCATCACTTCTTTTCCTGGAATAGGGACGTTTGTAATGTTGCCATTTTCATCTACAACAACCGTAGTGTATCTCCATTTAGCAAATAATCCGCTAGGTTTTACCCCGAATCTGTCAATTTCCCACGCCATTACCCTAACCTCCCCTGTTTTTTACCTTCCTGCATTAAACGGACATAAAGGCGGTCTAAACCAACTTCTAAACTGCCGTTTAACACGATATCGGTATCTTGCCTGCCTATCATATTCATGCTTCTTCTATTTGGGATAACACTTGATCCTGTAGGTAGGTTAACTAATTCTGGCCCCCTCTCCCCTACTAATGCCATACCCCCTGAAAAGTTATTCACCCCAGCGGCAAATTGCGGTATTGCGGATCTTGTGCGTGATGAGCCGGATTCCCCAGAGCTACCACCGCCAATCTGTGATGCCTTACCTTTAAAATATGACCCTAAAGCAACCAAACCAATACCTGCAGCAATTGCTACAGCTGGATTTAAAGATTGTAAAGCTTTTTTAACCGCAGCAATACCAATACCCGTTTGTATGGATAATTTCCCTAAATCAACTAAAATTCCACCTAATGAAGATAATAAAGATTGCCCAGCAGCCTCTAATACGTTACCGCCAGAAGCAAGCGCACCACCAATTGCATCGCCTAACGAACCAAGCCCATTGCTTAGCCCTGACGTAATTATTTGATTGAAATCTTTATTAAACTGTATCTGACCTTCCAGTAATTTGTTCCTTGCCTCTTCTACTTTCTTAAATGCGTTCAGCGTAGGGTCGGTAACTTCAATACCATTTAATCCGGTTTGCCCTAAAGAGTTTCTTTGTTCTGGCAAGCCTTGATTTACAGACCCAGTTAGCGTTTTACCTTGGCTTAATTGAAATAAGCTTTGCTGTGCGTTCTTTAGTTTATTTATAGCATTAACTGCATCGGTTCCGGTTTTCTTAGACAGTTCATCAATAGCGGTTTGGTAATCCTTTATTTTACCTTCGTTAGTCTGGTCAAAAGTAGCTTTAAACTGATTTGATGTTTTGCGTAAGTTTTCCTGCAATTCTGAAAGTATATCAGAAACAGATTTTATTTTTTTGTCACCCTTTGATGTTCCGAAATTAGCGTCAGAGGTAACAGTATTTAAAAGATTAGATCTTGCGTCCTGAATAGCCTTAACGCCATTTTGATAAGCGTCTTTTATTCCTTTAGCTAATTGAGGATCTTTAATGTTTTTTAAGTCCTTATCACCTCTTTCTTTCAGAGATTTCAGTGCGTCGCCGAAATCTTTTGCAGATTTAGCTCCTGCAATTGCGTTACTAACGAATTTATTTACGCTTTCATTAGCCGTTTCAATACCTAATATTTTGACTTGATTCTCAGATGGCCCCGCTCCACCAGGTGTTAGCGATTTAATCCCCTCTAAAATACGGGTAAACGTATTCCCTATTTTGTATTTAGAGGCAATTTCCAGTTGGTTATTAAAATCCGTTACCTTTTGGATGGCCATTCCAATGATACTTATAGAGCCAGAAAACACGCCTGATGTATTCTTTCCTACCGATAACAACATTTGATCCCATGTGTCGCCAAGATTGCTGATCTGTCCTGTAAGAGTGGCAGATATCTTCTCCATAGAACCAGATACGCCCTCTGCATCACCCAAAGAAGTGATATAGTTGCGTATTGATCCGGCTGTTTTGTCAACCTGAGTCTGTACGCCTTTATAGGTAAATATTACCGAATCTCCAGCATCCTTGGCTCTTACACCGAACTCTTTTAGCCGTTCAAATTCACCAGACTGAGCATCAAGTATCGCCTCCGCTAGTTGATCGAATGATTTACCTGTTGATGAAGCTAAGTCGCCCAGCTTTGTCATTTCGTCACCAGTAGGCTTAAATCCTGCGTTGGCTAATTTAACAAACGCTCCGGTTAACTCATTTACTCCAAATGGGGTTTTAGCCGCGAAATCTTGTATTTCTTTTAGCTTTAAGTCTGCTAATGCCTGACTGCCTAGTGTGTTACCTAGTACTGCAGAAAACTTTTGAAACTCCGCGGTAACATCAAGTACGGCCTTACCAAATGAAACTATTGCTCCTATCGAGAATGCCCCCGCAACTGCACCACCTATTTTACTCGCCGCGCTATCAATTGTGCCTCCGGTCTGCTTAGTAGCTTTTCCGGCATTGTTCATATCGCGGATATACTTCTGTACCTCCGCCCTAAGTTCTACCGATAGTTGACCGTCAGCCATTTTTACCTAAATTTTTGAATATTGAATTTATCTTTAACAATTTAGCTTTTGATGGCCTTTTCATTTTTACAACAACATCACCAGCAATAGGCCACCACCTTTCAGGTGTTTGAGTGAACTTCTTAGGGTCTGCCCAGCCTTTAACGATATTGTAGTTGATCATCCGCTCGTATCGTTCCTGCTGATGAATTTTATCCATATAACCGATACACATTGTCACATATTCTCTATGCGTTAACCTGGCATACTCCCACGGCTTTAAGTCAAGTTGTCCAAATGCGAATGCTTTTATTTCGCTCCAGTCTTCGACTTGTTGTTTTTTCCTACTTCTGGAGTTTCCGCTTTTTTTTTATCACCATTCAGGCGCTCCATCAATGAAACGTATGGCTTGCTTTCTGTCCATGCAGATAGTATGTCTTTGATCAACTGTTCGTCGCTAATAATAGATTCCGCAATTAAATACGCCTCTTCAAATGTCGGCCTGTCAATATCCGATAAATCAGCATTGTTACACAATCCCCCATATATGATTTCAGCAGTAGTTTTTATACCGTGCGGATCTTTTGCCTCAGCATACTTAACTGATTTCACGAGTATAATCTCAGTTGCCACCATACCAAAATAAAGGGAATGTTTTACTCCCTCTATCTCGAATGTTTTTCTAGCTCCTGTCATATTAAGGTACAATAGGTGCAATGTCGTCCTGATCTCCAGGCTGTCCGATACCAGTTAAGCTAATAGAGAAGGTTTGTGCTTCATTGTCAGGAGCGCCATCATTAAATGAATCAATCCTTGCAACGCCATAACGCATTGTAATTACTGGCGTCGCTGTGTCCATCATAAATGCCCAGAAAGCGGCACCTGATCTCCAAAGTTTGAATAACTTATTGTGGTTGATCCTTAGATCACCTCCTAATAAAGATATCGCCTGACCTTCAGCGGACATAGTCCATCCTTTTTCGCCATCCAATGATTCAGCAAATGAGCCGGAACATTTAGAAGTAGTTGCAATTGCCGAAGTCGTACCTTCGAATCCGTTTGATGTTAAACACGCCACCAGTATAGCGGCCTCAGTGGTAACATCTTCCACTTCGGTATCAATTGGTGTCTCAGTGTCAATGTACAGCAATACTGTACGTCCGTTTAAAAATGCCATGGGCTGTTAGTTTTTTTATTTCAAATATAGTTAAATCCCTTTGTAACAACAATAGTACAAAACTACAAATACGAGGTTTGTATATTTGTGGTATGAAAGAAATGTATGAGTTTGATAATGAGGGTACCTCATGTAATCATTAAAGAGTTGAGCCTCACAAGTGTCCTTATAGGTCTGAATTATATGAAGATTATACTTTGTGTTCTTGTTGCGAAGAGTGTACAGGTAATTGTGCTGATGATATTTAGATGTCTTTAACCAATTGTTTTTCAACCCATTTTCTTCGCTTAAACAGAACCCTTTTACGATTCCATTCACAAGGTCGTTCTGGCATAGGGTATAATATTTCTGCTTGCTCTTCTAGTGTCATAGTGTTACTGATTAACTGAAAAAGATAAGGTTAATTGAGTAATCCAAACACGGTTAGTGTCGGTGTTGTAATTTATATTCCTTGATGATATAAACCTGGCTCGCCATATTTCGAACTGTTCCGGTAAATTAATGCCAGTAATCTGCATGTTGTCTACATCAAACAATCGTGCTAATACTAAATCAGCGATTTGCTCTGCTACCAATGAACCGCCTGCATCTGCCGGAAATACCGTAGTGACTTGAACCTGTATACTTGCTTCATCATTACGCAAGCACTTTGAAGAATTATCGTTAACCGTTTGATTAAGCAATATTATATATGCCGTCACCTGCTGACTGCCTACCGTTAAAACAGCTTTCTTTTTAGTGGTCGATTCCTGTAAATATTCCTCAAATGAATTTATCGTTTTACCCATAAACGGAATACCGCTTAATAAAGTGGCCAGTGCTGATCGTATTGGGGTGGTAACTAATTTCATAATCTCATGTTTTTAATGGCGTTTTTCAGCTCCTTTACATACTCAATTTGGTATTTAAAAAACGCTGGCAGTAAATAAGGCTTATTTAGTATCGTCCCTTTACCATCAATATAATACCTGCTTGCGACCGTTCTAAATTCAGGCGGTACAGTTGCTAAATACCTCCTTGCACTTTGGCCTGTACCAAACTCCACATAAATAGCTATCTCACCTGCAGATGTTTCTACATAAACACTGCCTGAGAAGCCATCTGGAGACAATCTATATCCGATAGCTTGACTAATCGGAGTCCATGAACGCCCTCTAGCAATATCACTTTGAGATTCTGGCCCATGTTCAGTAGCAATGCTTTGTCCTGCCCCAGGAGCATTACGTATCGCCTCTGTTTCAATTTCTCCGAGGTTGTATTCCGTGATTCCCTTTACTTCCTCTAGAAAATTGTGACTTCCCCCTTCCATTGCTCGGGCCAAATCTGTAGCATTCCTGAAAATCCTAGCCATTACTCACTAATCCTTTCTGGTCTTTCTGCCCATATCGCAGTAATTACCATAAACTCACGGTACACATAATCCGGTATGGCAGATTGAATGGTAAGCCATGAACCCCGGTATTTAATTTGCATATCAGGGTGAATAGTCTTATCATTCCGGTCGCGTATGGTAAATTTAAAACCGTCTTTTAAAAGCTCTTGATTAGCCTGTAATGAACGATTATATTTAAGAGGTAAAACCTGTGCGCTCGTTGCCCAATATAGGACAGACTGAGGATATACACCCCCGGCACCATCGTCTACATCTTCACTAGCATATATCTCAATGCGCTGGTTTAATTGACCTGAATTTACCATTATAGTATCGGGTTACGTGAATACGATGAACATAAAAGTAATGCTGATGGACTTATCAAGCTATCATCCGGTTCGCCTCTTTGCTTAAACAAAAAATCTATCTCCGCAAGTAGAGCCATTTTTAAAGCTTTAGGCAGTTCAGAATATCCGGTGTTGTATTTAACAGAATATAAATCATTGCTGATGTATTCCGAATTTCTGCTTATTTCTACGCTGCCATTGATGTTATAAAAATAGTTAAACCCACTACCACAGCAGACATCGTTAATGCCAATTGATTTGGCCTGGTAATTATCGGTTGTGTATTTATCTGTTGTCATTACGCCATCTTTATCGGTCACCTCTATTATTTCGCCAGTAGGGGATAAAGGCAATTCAATACCGTAACCAGACCACTGTAAAATAACATCACGATTAGCGAGCCCTATATTAATTTGAGCCTCTATACGCGTCCTTGCCGCAGTCATAATTATTTCAAGTTCGTTATCATCAGATGTATAATCCGAATCGATACGGCAATAAGATTTAACCTCTGCTAGTGTTACTGGTTCGTTAAACTCTGAATCGTCTATCAACTGAAATGCCATGGCTTAAGTATTTAATTCAAATGTAGTGATAATGTTACAATTTTCAATTATAGGGTTTTGTATATTTGAGAATGACAAACAGAGAAGGTCTTTTAAACAGAATATTCCAAGAAAGAACTAAATACATAACTAATAAAGGGTACTGTCCAAATAGAATATACATGTCTGAAATGTGGTTTTTACATATAAGTGGATCTATATGTGAAAAACCAACAGGGAAATTTATCCTTTTAGGCATGGAAGTTTTATTAAATAGCCATATGGGTGATTATGCCGTGTTATGCCATACAAAAGATTTACCTGATTTTAGAAATTTAGCTTCTATTTTAGAATATTAATTATGGAAAATATAACGATTCAAACAGGATGGGAAAATGACAATTTTATCATGAACAAAGTGACAATGAAATGTTCAAATGGGAAAGCCGTTGTATTATGCACATTTCCTGATAGCCACCCTATTATAAACAAAGATCTTTATTACCGGGTAATGATATTAAAAATGGTACGTGCAAGTGTTAGACTTTTCTCTGAAACAGGAAGTGATCGAAGAGCAATAAGGGTCAGTTATGACGCGCTGTGGCATGGTATTCCTCAATAAAAAAGCCATGCAAATTAATACATGGCTTTTTATATCTTCAAATGTAGCTGCTAGTCTTCTTTAGCAACGTATTTTTTACCTATCTTTTGATCAATCAAAGCCTGCCCCTTTACTTTGTGAGGGTTAATGAGCTGTCCTTTTTTATAAAAGTCAGTATCTTTAATAATCTCAACAGCCATTCGGTCTGTGTATCTTATCTTAGTGCCTTTATCGGCATTATCAGTAAGCATTTTTTTAGAGCTAAAACGTGCTTCCGAATCTTTGTTTAATTCTAATGTTGGCGTTCTTTCGTTTGACATTTGTATTGATGTTTAAATTAATCCGCTACGCCGTTAAGCATAGCGGATATAAATGTTTAATTATACTACTGCAGGTGCTGAAATATCAGTAAGAACACTAGATATCTCATCGTACAGAATCGATCCAGCATAAGCAGGGTTGATGTAGGTACCTAAGAAAGCCTCCAATTTACGGGAAACTAAGTTTTTAGAGAAATCATCATTTTCGTAACCTTCGTCATATTGGATATTCTCAGCGAAAACAACATTGAAGCGTTTAAGATCACCTATCAAAATTGCGTCGTCGTCGATTTTATTAGAGAAAACAATATTTACAGAACCAACTTTACGTCCATCAGGAGTAACAAAAGGAGGAGTAATATAACGACCTTCTGCATCCTTGATACCCATCATTTTAGCCTCCCAAACAGTGTTTAAAACAGCTGTTAACTGGCCTTTAAAGTTAGACAAACGGATACGTGACGCCATTGCGTTAATCACATCATAAATGTTAGCTCTTTCGTAGTATTCAGCTAATTGCGGAGGCACGACAAATGCACCTGCAGATTGAGCCAATCCAGCGAAATTAGTCGCATCAGCAACCTGGAACAATAGTGAATCGTCAATCTTTTGCTCAACCAGTTCGTTTGCATGCTCTAAAAAGTCAGAAACAACAGCCGGTGCATGGTTCATTAAACGTTTTGTGAACTTCCAACGTACAGCAACTTCAAAAATAAGGGCTTTGTATGATTTCCATTCAGCATCAGCAAGCGGTTTTAACGCGCCCTCTGCGATAAACTGAGCGTCCCCTTCTTCGTTGATACGGCCTGAATACCAGATGTTTTCTGTACCTGGTTGATTTTTTACCGTGATTAGTGGTAAAATAACATTATCAGGCTTTGGAACATGACCGATTTCAGCATCAATGTAGTTACCAAATAGAGGAGAAAAACCGCCAGCGATATTAGGAATAACGTTTGCAGTTGTCATTAAAGCCGCAGCCTTAATTGTCATCTGCGCGCTGTAATTTCTGTTTGCACCGATACCTGTATCTGTTTTTTCGTTATAAGTTCCCGGGTTGTCAGCAATATTTTTCTCAACAAAAGCAATAAAAGAACCTTTTTTGTTCTCGTCTTTACCTTTATTCTGAAAAGCCAATGCCAAATCGTTATGCTGTTTTTGCATAGCCTTGAACAGCTCTTCAACTGTTTTTTCGGTATCGTCTGCCGGATCAGTTACTTTTAAGTGTTTTGATACAGATTCAACAATAGCTTTGATAATCGCTTTTGCTTCTTCTGATTCAATACCTGCCTTGATTAGATCAGGCATAGCGTCTTTAGCCGCTTTTTCCGCAGCGTCTTTTACGGCTTTAAGCGCCTCTTTTTTCTTTGTCTCTTCGTCATCATCCCCGAAGAATCGGTTTGCCTTTAAGCCTTCTACATGCGCTATGGCCACCCCGAATAATTTACCTTTTTTCATTTTCTTTTGTTTAAATGTAATAGTCCCAAACTGACTTTTGAGTGCTCACGGGCGGCTCTATAGTTAAAGTGGATTTCTCCGGCTCTACGTTGTTGATATTCCCTGTTACGGGGTTGCTTCCAAATACCACAAGGCTACTCTCTCTGATATTCTTAGCTTCTTTAATGATAAAGTAATATGGGATATACTCGAAATCTTTACTGTTCGCTATGTACCCGAAATTATCATCATAATTCTTTTTCTCTGTTGCGTCCTGTGGTGCGTTGCTATCCATTGCAAAGGCAATATCAACATACTGCATCCTTACACTGGCTTCAATCTGGTCTCCGCTATCTAGCCATTCTTTAGCTTTGCTATGGATTACCTTGTCTTTTGGAAACTTATAAACCAGTGCCTGAGTATTACCGGGGTAATCCTTTCCAAGTAACGCAAATGGCAGCATAGCCACAAACATTTCTATGTGTTCTTTTTTGACAATAACATCATCAATACACAAGTTGTGGTCGGCTACTAAGTAATTATTACCCTGTTGATCTTTAACAGATTTATTCCATAGCCCATCAAGATGTAAATCATTATGGCTATCCAGAATACGGGTAGTATTAACCGCTACATAGTAGTAATTATCATCAATCTTGATAGCCTTTAGTTGATCCTGGAACTTCAACAAATCCAAAGATTTACACGTTACGGCTACGCCTTTATCGCATGATTTTTGAATATCAGCTTTCTTCAAATCAATGATACCAGCGATGTTATCCCTGAATTCGGAAAACATTTCTTCTTTAGTGGCGAACTCTTTTTTAGGAAAGTAGATGCTTTTAAAAACGCTCATTTATTGAATTGATTATTTACGTATTTCAATTTCTTGTCAATTTCGGATTTAATCTTAGGATCAGATGTTTTATCCTTTGCCTTTTTCAGGGCTTCTTCTGACTTATTTTCTTTTTCCTTATCCATATGTAACAATAATATTACCTACGTCAAATATAGTAATTAAATCACAAATGCAAATTAAATAAAAAACCGATACGCCATCCAGCTATATCGGTTTCTAAATTAACGCTCTCATTATGTTTTTCAATTCAAATATACGACTTACATCTACATATTAAAGTAACATTTTGGTTACAAAATAAACGCATATTCACCAGTGTTAAGGTCGCAAAAGGCATATAGCCCAAACACGGAATGGTAATAATTGTGCACCTCTGCCAATGTAGTTTCAAATACATCATCCCGCAGCGAGTCATAAACATACAGCACTCCATGCTTATCAAGGTGTGCGCCTATCATGTGCCAGAATCCATTTTCTGATAATTTGCAGCATAACACCAATGGAAGTGCTAACACATCTCCATTGACCTTATATTCGGTTTGATTGAAGGGTAATTTATCAGCATGCGCGTCATAAAATAAGGGCTGTAGGTAAAACCCCGTTCCATCTTCTAATAAGTACTTAGACAGCATGCCGTTTGATGACCCGTTTATTTTACTTGACTCTACACGTTCATCCGTGGCGAATTTGTCTAAATTACAAGCATTTGCCACCGCGTATAAACCGCAGCCGTATGGATTTTTTTGTTTTAGCATACTCAAATATAAATTATTTATTCGATTGTCGTACAAAATTCAAATTGTCATATTAATGTCATGTTAAATAATAGATCATATATATATTTGCACGTGCATTTATTATTCGTATATTTACATACCGAAACAAACAAACGGTATAAGATTATGAAAACAGTAACATTAAAAAACATCAAAAAAGGCCAATTATTTATTTTTGGCGGTATCGTATTTCAGGTTGAAAATGAGATATCAGAAAACGAACTAATCATGTGTTCGATATTCGCATCAGGAGATAAAATAGTCTTCATTGCTGAGCGCGCATTAGTACAAACACTTAACTAAACTAAAATAGCCCGGTGAAATATCCGGGCTTCATTAAAACAAAAACAAACGATTATGTTAGAAGTATTAGAAGGTAAAACAATAGTAGTGTGGTTCTCTTGTGGCGCTGCTTCAGCGGTTGCTGCTAAATACGTAGTAGATCTATATGGAAGCAACAACACTATACGTATAGTTAATAACCCTATATCAGAAGAGGGGGACGATAATCATAGGTTTTTAAATGATGTAGAAAGATGGATTGGGCATCCTATAGAAAAATGCGTAAACCCTAAATTTCCTGACGCTTCAATAGTACAGGTTTTTGATAAGCTTACGTACATGTCTGGTATATATGGAGCCGTTTGTACTTCTACGCTTAAAAAAGACGCACGTAAATACTGGGAGCAAAACAATACATTCGATCATATTGTAATGGGGTTCACTTCTGAAGAAAAGGGGAGGCTAGACCGATTTAAACTTACAGAACGGAGCAACGTTATTGACATCTTAGGATTCCACAAAATAGGAAAACAGGAGTGTATAGATATCATCGTGTCAGCTGGCATAGAGCTTCCAGAAGCTTACCGTATGGGGTTCGTTAATGCTAATTGTAAAGGTTGTGTTAAAGCGACATCCCCTACTTACTGGAATAAAGTAAGGGAAGTTTATCCGGATGTATTTAAAGAAAGAGCAGAGCAGAGCAGGAGGCTAGGTTGCCGATTAGTAAGATATAAAGGGAAAAGATTATTTCTTGATGAATTGCCAGTAGAGGCAAAAGGCAGAAGTATGAAAACCCTAAAAATGCCTGATTGCGGTATTTTTTGCGAAGAGAAGTTTAAGTAACTACTAATAATTCAATTATAATATTAACGCCATATCCGCCCCGCCTCGAAAGTTGCGGGGTTTTAAACCTAAAAATCATGGAAAAGAAAAAAGCAGGTAGACCAAAAAAATATAAAACTATAACTCCAGGGCTAAGAATAGATTCAAAAGTATGGACTGAGTTGACCGAAAAATACCCGAGGTCAGTAAATAAAATGTTCACTGAATGGGTTTCAGAATTGTTGAAATAATCCGTAACCAGTTACATATTTATACTAACTAGCTCCCGTTATTTTACCTCCAGCGATACGACCTCTTTTCAAATATTGGTCGTATCTTCTCCCTGACATAAAAGTTTCACAGCAACGGCAATTCGCGACTTCTTCAATAGGGAGAGATGAATCTCCAGGTCTTTTGCATTGATGACCGCCTACGGTATAAAAACCATCTAACTGTATTACGGTGTTGTTAGTAGCTAAATGTGTTGGCCTTTCACCGGAAACACGCCCTAACCACGCCCGATACCCTCCTTGACCTTGTTCTTCTATCCATGAAGTAGCCCCGATTTCTTTACCCAGCGCCGCAATTCGTGTAGTTTCTGTTCTTGATATATTTTTTGATCTTGATAAGAAATCGGACTTTATTTTGTCGTAGAAAAATCTCAATCTACCTTTAGCATCTAATTCTAATGATCCTGCTTCACCCAATGCGCGCTCAATAATCTCAATAGTAGTCGCGTTAAGCTTAGATTCAATGAAATTCACATATTCGCCAGCATATTCCCGCATTTTACCAGACCATACATCAACAAGGAATTCAATTGCACTTGCTTTTGTTTCTGCAGCACCTTCTAATCTCCTTTGTCTGTAATATTCCTGTCTACACATCTTCATTCCGATTAGCTGGTAAACTTTAGGGTATACTTCACGCCATACAGCCTGATCAATAAGCATTGATACAGGAACACCAATCAAGCCATTAGTTTCGACCCAAGCGGTAACATTTCCCAGGTTGTTGGCTAATGCTTTCTTAAAGAATGGTAATAACTGTTTCTCGGCTGTCTTATGAAACTTGGCGAAGTCTATTCGTTCCTGTTTAAATTCGTTTATGGCCATACCTCAAATATCGTCATTATCATGACTGATTTGTATATTATTTATGCCACACAAGGATTCCAGCTCACTAAAATCTGAAATTAGAATAAAACAATCTTCGATACCTTTATGATACATCTTTAACATTTCCGTTGGATCGAACCCGAAACTATAATCTAATTTTGCCATATCTACAAGCTATTAGGTGCGTTTTCATCGTCAGGATTAGGAGTATCAGCAAATTCATCTGATATGATATCCTTTAGCTGCATAAAACCAGATGGAACTAATATTGCATTACCTTCATCACCCCCAATTTCGTCGAATCTGTACATCTTTCTGACTTCATCAACACGCAATAAAGGGGCCCCGAATGTCTCTTTCATCAGCTTTAAATCAGGCGCAAGCTCGCTATATTCGGTTAAATCGTGCGCTCCGATTACTCCTGGCCACCATTTACCGATTTTTTGACTCAGCTTCTGGTCAAATTTACGAAGTTCAGATATGCATAAGTTTGTTACAAGCGATTTATAGCCCACAATGACAGAGTTTTCACTGGCCATTGAGCCTACAGGAGACAACGCCCATGGTAATCCCATAATAGCAAATATGTTAAGCCAGTTAGATTTTTCAGATTCTACCAACTCCATTTCAGCTAAAGTGTCCCCATATGGCGTTACCTTTACATCATTGTTGGTGAATTTCTGCCTACGGTTATTCCTAGCCCCGGACATATCTTCGAGAACCGTCTTTTTCAGGTCTGCCATCTCCTGAACGGTCATCTTACCTACCCGCTTACCCTCACTAGTAATATCTACTGTTGAGCTGAATAACGTACCTCGTCCTCCATTCTCAAATGCGGCCCCCTGTGCTGTTGTATTAGCCGTGTTAAGTGATATATCAGGGTTAGCAATTAAATCGACTCCTAGCCCCTTTAAATCACCGTGATTTGGATTCCAGTGCTTAAGATGTAGCATGTTGTCTTTATCAATCCTGATTTGAGTACCGTTATTCGTTGTATACAGGTAATGGCTAATAGCTTCAAACCTTTCTAAGGATTGAACAGGGGTAACACGATCACGATTTAAAGAGTGGACAGCAACCGGTTTAGTGCTGCGGCTAAATTCGGGATCTAATGTTTCAAAGAATAAAAAACCATCTCCGTGATTATAGTTATACCAAAAATCCTCCATCCCCTCTATACCCAACTTATCGAACATATCGTTAAGATCATGGTTTTCAAGTTCGGTCAATACGGCCGCTTTTATAAAAGCCCTGTCTTCATTGGATATTGATTTTGAATAATATTTAGAGGCAAACTTACGGGCTGCGGCTTTGTTTTTCTCCTCGCTGAATATAATAGGAGCCTCTGTTATTTTACGAACGAATATATTTGAAGCGGTATAGAAGATTTTATTTGAATATGCTGCTTTGTTCCCGATTCCCAGCATATTGAAAGTACCGCCCATCATCATGGTAAATCCAGCACCATAAGCGGGGAAGGTATTTGATAATGACTTTACTACCGGGGCCATTACAGCTGATGCCACGCTTTTGAAATACTGTTTTATTTCCATGACTGTAAAAGTAACAATATAGTTACATAATTACAATTATCCCGACCATGATTGAAATTCATCAATGTTATCTTCAATCTCAAAATACATTCGCATCATTATGGCATCTGAATAATCCGGAGATCTTCCCAGCAATTCTTTTACAGCGTCTTTAGGGATGATTTTCTTTTTACCATCCTTATCCATATCTTTTTGCTTCACCTGCTCCAGCTCTTCTATTGTTTCAGCAATCATATCACTGTCGGTAATGCAACCTAAATACATTAGCGATAAATTAACTATTTCTGATAATTTATAGTAGCATTGAGCCTTTAGATTTTCGAAGTTTTCTGAATATTTAGGAGTTGAATTATTCACAAAACCAACACAACCAAGTATATCAACTACACCTCCGCCTACACCGTCTTCATCGCAAATAACTTGATTCAGAGGTATCATATACTCATTTCTCAAATCCGCTATCTCCTGGGCAACCCATGTAACTGATTTTTTAGACAGGACAACTATTTTTATTGCCCGTAGCCCATCCCAAACTATAATAACTGATTTATCCTTTCCAAAACGAGCAATATCAGCTGTTATATACTTCTTGCCAGACCTTACAAAGGTATTTGTCCAAAGGTTATTTATAGCGTCAATAGACATTAAAGCTGCAGGATCGTCGTCATATTCCCAGTTGCCATAATACAGACGCTCACGACTATTTTTCTCCATTCTTAGTAACCTTTGAACATAAGAAGGGGGTAAATATGGATTGTCTTTTGGTAATGCTTGTATGAACTTGATATCTGGCCTTAAAATCCCATCACGGTTAGGCTTATAAACTTTGGTGTATACCCAGCCTTTAGAGGGGTTACAGCTACCCAGCTGTTTAGGCATTAAGTCGAATTGGTTCAGCTTGTACCTGATTCTGGAGCCTACAACATCCCATGCTTTATGTACGATCTGGTTACACTCGTCAACAAAAGCCCTTGTAATCTCTAACGATCCAAGGCTATCAAATTCTTTATCAGAAGGATATAGGAAAAGGTCTTTTAGCAAGGTGTCGCTGCCGTTTTTCCAGTGAATAATATTTTCCTGTGCATTGAACTTGAATTGATTGGATACTTTGTGTATAGCAGCCTGTTCAAAAAAAGTATTTAGGGTTGTTTCCTTTAATGTTTTGAGTTTAGACCTGCCTAATAAACCCCTAGATCCTGGGTATTTTTGAGCTTGTTCAATCTCCCTTAAACATCCTAATGCAGTTTTACCACCACCTGCAGCACCACCGTATATTATTTCAGACGTGGTATTATCATTCAGATAGAATACGGCATTCTTTTGCTTAGGTAGTAACGGCATTCGGATCTTCTCCTTCTCCTAAATTAATTATATTGTTTACGATTGGTGCCGATTGGCTGTTATCTTTTTCGAATAAACCTAAATGCTTAGATAAAGCCTCTAAAGCTCTTAACTTATCGTGAAGCTTTATTTTTCTATTCGTACCAAGCCTTTCTCCGTCCCTGCTTACCTCATCGAAAGATTCAATACCAGCAATAGCTCCAGCAGTATCATCGTCCAAGTCATCAATTGACCTGAGTCCGCCATCAATGGTTAATATTTTACGTACGTCAGAGAACGCAATTTTTCTATATTCATTAAGAATCGATTCTTTATTTATCCCATTTTTACTTGCATATTCAGCCCTTAAAACAGAAAGGTATTCTATATTTTCCTCAACATCTAGCATATGACTAGCTTGTTGCCTTGCTGTTTTATCAGAAAAACCAGCGTAAACAGCTGATTTGTACCCATTTAGAGTTACAAAGTATTCATCAAGAAAACGCTTTACCTGCTCAGTCATTGTTTAGAATTGTTTAGGCGAATATAGTCATTTTACTTTTTAAAACGAGTAGAGAAAAAAGAACCCATGTTAATACCTGTTGTAACCGGATTGTATAAAGCATTATGAGCTATCCTAATCCACAAGTCTATTCTTTCCTGCTGCCTATTATACTGCTCAGTCAAATGCGGTTTAATCTTTTCGTGTCTTCGAGTCATAGTTTTTTAAGTATCAACCAGGTGCCGGTGTTGGCCTGTGCTTTTTCGTACTCTTCAAATTCTTCATCAGAAGCGCTATAATAAACATATCCATCACCCTGCCTCATGGTGCCCTCCGGGTCTGACAAAGGATTAACTGAATAGCATTGCAACGACTGCATGAGGGAAGCGAAGGATTCTTTTGCAGTGCCACAATTAACCTCAAGCATGTTGTAATCTATAAATCTTCCATAAAATGAGTTAGGCGTGATCTCAGCACACTGTTCCTCTGTAAGCTCTGTTGCTTTGCCTACAAACAGATAGTCTTCACTGGGAAGAATAACTAATCTTTGATTTGATACCGCATCACAAGTATACGGTATGAAATAGTGAAGTTGATCAGGCTTACCCTTCTTGGTTTTTTTAAGGCTGAATTTTGTTGCGTCATCCGGCACCAGCATTGCCAGCCCTGAGAATTTCTCTGTTTTTATTTCTTTGATCATACCACAAACTTACCTATTACTTTTCTTTTCCGGTGTAACAATGTTGTTGCTTTACAATCCAAAAATAGAATCTATAATCTCCTTGCACTCTTCAAAAGATCTGCACAGGAATACAGGGATATTATTACTTATCCATATCGCATGTATTTTAATCTGCTCAGGTCTTAATTTTCCTATTTCTGTTTTAAGTTCTATTCCGTATGCTTTTCCGTCGTTTAGAATCATTAAGTCGGGTATACCTGGTATTACTCCAGATGCTTTTAATTGCGTTGATTCAACCATGCTTCTTTTGCCTCCATTAGGAACATGGAATATAAGGCCTCTAGTGTTTTGATGATTATTCCAATAGTGCTGAAATATTTTAGCTTGTAGTTGAATTTCTGACATTTTAATTAATTTTAAGGTTTTTGTTATTTTTTCGGGGCAAGTAGAATTGTTCTTGGGGCAAGTAAAATCGGAGTTGGGGTAAAAATATTGGCTTTTGGGGCAAGTAGAAAATAGCAAAAAAGGCCTTTAAAGCATAAAGAATAACGATTAGGGCAATTGGGGCAACTAAATTTATATATTTTTGCGGGAAAAAGTATTTTTTCATTTTATATTAGTCTTTTTACTTGCCCCAATTGCCCCAAACATCATTTAAACATATTTAAACACCTATTTGTCTATTTTTTTCGGGGCAAGTAGCGTTTTTTACTTGCCCCATACTTACCCCAATAGGGCAAAAATAGGGTAAAAACATCTAAAAATAGAAAGACATCACCCCGTTTGACTTGCCTTCTTTAAAAGCCAGTTTGTGAAATTCTACGTAAAATTTAACGAATTTGTAAAATGTTTTCGAAGCTATTTTAGAAGTAGGATTGTCAGAAAGAAAGCGTTTATAAAAATCTACCCTGTTAACAACCGCTCCCTCTGCTGGTCTGTACTCGTCCATAAATTCAATAAATTCTGATGAAGTCTCAGCCATGAGCCTTTTTTCCGGTAGATTGATAAGAGCTTGTTTAACTAGTCCTCGCATTAAATAAAACTGACAGCACTCAACCATAAAAGCGTCGAACTGTTCCCATTCTGTTTTATTCCACTCGTGAAACATCATCTTTTTAAATTCATCATAAGGGGTTCTATCCTTATTATAATACTGGCTTATCTCTAATTCATGTCTGCGCCTCATATGGCTGTTGCCGGTTCCTCTTATAGCGTAGTTAGTGGTTATTACTACTTTTGGAGCATCTTCAAAAGGAATAAGCATACTATCCTTACCTTTCTTCTCTACGTCTATACCGTCCGTTAAAACGCTGAATAAACGCTCAAAATCAAAGTTCTTGTTAACATCTTGGAATGACAATATTTTCGTGTCTGGATTAACCCTTTGATAAACAAAATTCTTATCGAAATTGAATGTCTTTCCTTCTATTGATACTGTTTTTAAATATTGCTCTACAGCCTTTAATAAAACGCCTTTACCCGTCCCTCCTTCTGGATGGTCTGATATCACCTCGTCGTTTAATATTATAGCCGGCGAGTAAGCAGGGTTCTTGTAATTATGTATCAAATAACCTAAAGTACTGCAAATAGATTCGTAACGCGGTAATTCCGCATTTGAAATATTCCAACAGAATGTTCTAAAATCAGATCCTGACACTGCTTCCGGATCAAAAATCCTTTGTATGATCTGGCTTTCCCATATATAACCATTAAGTTCTGTATAAGGAAATGTTGATATTTTATCTCTGGTGATCTTAACAATGCAATTTTGAAAATATATCTGCATAGCATCCTTACGATCCTTTTTAAAATCTACATCCTTTGCCGGTAATGTCTCTAAAAATTCATCATTTACGGCATTACCTATTTTTTTAAGGAAAAATTCATAAATGTATGCTGGCTCTTCTTTTTTTACATAATCTAATATTTCGTCCTTTAGGTCTTTTTTACCAACTTCACGCACTATATTGTCTATAATCCTGATGTAAATATGTTTACTTACTGATGTCCTAAATACAAAATAACCTCTTGTAGTTAGGAATCCGGCAAGGTCTACAAAATTAAATTCCCAACCTCCTGTTGGTTTTGATCTCCATAAAGTGAAGTGTGCAAATGATCTTTGCGCTGCGAGGTGTACTAAATTAAGCTGCATATTTATTCAATAAATGTTTTAAAAGATGTGGTTTAAGCTCCCATGATGCGGAGTCGTATAATTCTACAAGTGATTTTCTGAGTAGTTCGCGTTTATCTAAATGAGGTATATTCAATTTATCTATTTTACGAACCACCTCATTGACCGCGGACTCTAATGCTGGAGACGAGTTTTTTTTAACCGGCTTGTCTGGTAATATTTTCAGCTCTAAAATCATGTCACTGTAAACAATTTCCCTGGGCATTTCATGCTTACAATAAGGACATAAAGTAACTGCCATGTGAATTAAAGCATCGCATTCAGGGCAGTTTTTTGTTGGCGCAACTCCTTCTCCTGGCTTATCTGGATGCAAAAAATACATTTCCCAGTCATGTTTTTGATTCCAGTACCCGTGACCTTCCCCCTGAATATTATCACCTAAATCTATCAATAAAAAATATTCTTTTCCGTCTTTTATTCGTGCGCCTCTTCCGCAGCACTGGAGCCATAAAGGTAATGATTTTGTTGACCGATTGAAGATAACAGCCTCTATTGATGGGCAGTCAAAACCGGCAGTTAATATAGAAACATTATTTAATATCGCTCCTTCTGTATCTTCAAACCATTGCAAAACTTCTTTCCTTGCTTCATCTGTAAAATTACTATCTAGCGTTCTTGAATTATATCCTTTATCCTTAAAACAGTTATGAACCAGTATTGAATGCTCAATTGTGGTATTAAAAATAAGCGTCTTTTTACCTTTTGAATATTTCTCGTAGCTGTCAACAACTGCATCTATTAATTTGGGTTTAGAAAATTCTGCAGCCATAGAAGCCATATTGTATTCTCCTGCTGTCTTTTTAATCAATGACTTATCCATTCCGGTGTCAGGCGTATAATGTATACAAGGGGAAAGATTACCAGATGCAATCAAATCATTAATTTCTATCCCGCAAACAATTGTTTCGTAATCAGACTTTAATGGGTGCTTTTTGGTAGCTGAAATAGGGGTCGCTGAAAATCCGATAATTATTGTTTCTTCATAATGTTCAAATACTTTTTTAAAGTTACCGACGTGGCATTCGTCTATAATAACCATATCATAAGACATGACTCCATTCTTTTTAACCTGGTTCATAAACGATTCAATCATCACTACTTTAACGTTGGTCACTCCAAAAGCGGATAATGCCTTTAATGTTTGATGTTGTAATTCCTGCCTATGGACCAAAATAACTATTTTTCCGTCTGTAAACTTTGATAGGTAACGTTGTATCAAGTAGGACATACATACGGTTTTTCCGCCACCCGTGGCAAGCTGGAAAACTATTCTTTTATATCCCTCAGAAATCTTTTTGATAACTGAATTAACCCCTTTTAATTGGTAATCTCTTGGCTTCATATTTTTAAATTATCTATTATAAAATCACATAAATCATATCCTTTTATTTCGCTTTTACATGACCTTAGTGACCACTTAACGCTTGGCAGCAACTCTTTCAATTGCTCCATTTTTTCTGTCCATCTTTCTTCTGCTCCAACATCAGGATACAATATTACTTCACGGCCTTCAAGTACTTTACATCTTTTATAAGTTAGATTTGTCAAACTACCTGATGCAATCCACAGAAACCCAGGGTAAGCAATTGAGGCGACAATAGCGGTCTTTTCAGACTCAACAATACATATCTTATGATTTGGAAATCGTTTGATTAAATGCTCACCAAAAAGACATATTTCCATATTGTATTCAGGTATTCTCAAAACTTTATGAACCCATGTAACTAATGGCTGAGGATCTTTTATTCTCTTTCCGTTTTGCGGGTTGTACTGCATTATTTTGCCAGACCTTACATTATTATCAATGTCAATGTACCAGAAGCATACAGCCCCATCCCAATAGCCGGACGTGCTTACTGAGTAA
>Ga0247817_10000181_pt1 | contig 40751 bp, 70 predicted proteins | sample UWRJL212509R1_FD_178010 | JGI IMG/M metagenome (GOLD analysis project Ga0247817, IMG submission 178010) | Plant litter microbial communities from Arlington Agricultural Research Station in Wisconsin, United States - UWRJ-L212-509R-1 | ecosystem: Environmental > Terrestrial > Plant litter >... | reverse complement strand
ACCAAGACCTACTCCAGTATCAAGTGAATATTCAGGATTACTTTGTACGTCTGCTTGAGCCTGACCTACTTGTCTTCCAAAATCTGCAGCTTGCTTGTATGCTCCTTCTGCTTGCTTTGTAAGGTCTATATATTGTTGACTTGGCTGACTTGATGCTTGTGCAAGGTTACTTACCAGTCCTCCATATGTAGGAGTGTTATTTACAGGTGGTTGTGTATTTTGAACAGGTGGTGTTGTAGGAGATTGTGGAGCTGTATTTGATTGACCTATCATACCTGAAGTTGTTGGCTGTGAATATGTAATTACATGTTTAACATTTGATGATTGTGTTGGTTGTTGAACAGGTTGAGTTACTGGTTTAGGCTGTACTGCTTTAGGTTGTGTAGTTACTGGAGCGATAGCTGGTTTTTTTACAAGACCACTTATGACAGAAGATAAGGCATTACCTTTTGTACCACCATAATTTATCTTATTAAAGTCTATTGAGTTATTTGGAGTTGCTCCTAATGTTGAGAATGCGTTTGCCATATGTTTATTATATATTATGATAAGTTAGTTTGAAACAAGTTAGGGTTCATCATGTTTGGTTTTTTTGATAAATCTACATTAACCGATTTGCTTCCTGCGTATTCATTAAGCAATTCTAGTTTCATGTTTAACATGTCTTGGAATTGTTTTACTTTTTGAGGATTATCTACAATTGATGAGAAGTACACCACACATGCATACCAAATGAGCATATCGTGAAAGTCCTCGATAAGAATAGGCATTTGCCCTAGAATATAAGTTCCTCCTGTTACTGCTATACCTTGATATGGTTCGTATAGTGTGAGTGATGTAGTACTAGTTACACTCTGGACTTGATACCACAGGTTATCTCCTGCTGTCTGTGCAATTTTAATCCATCTACTCTCATTTTGTGGGTTAGTAGTTGGTGTCCAGGCTGTTGTAGTTCCTGTAACTGTAGTACCTCCATTTGATATGGATACTGTTCCTGCAGTAGCATCTTCAAGAGATAAATCAGGTATTCTATATTTGTAGTTAGATGTGATTGTATTTCCAGTTGTAACAGGTATTGGCCATACTCCTATATTTCCGCCATAAATGTAGTAGTAGTTTGGGATATCTGAATAATAAGGGAACATGTTCATGTTATCCCATTCTTGTCGTGAAAGTATCTCTGTTGGCACCCATTTTAGATTGCCTTGAGTGATTGTAAACGTCTTCAATTTAGAGTAATTAGGCGGTAGTGGGTAGAACTGTAGACCTCCTACTGAAAGTGCTGTGGTGGCTGTTGTAGACAGTCCTACGGCCCATGTAACGGCTGTTGAACCTCTGTTAAAAGTAGCTAATCGTGTATCTCCACTTGAGAATGTTATAATTGCTTGAGTTGTATGATATAGCCAGTTAGTTGTCAGTGTTAGTGATGTTGCACCTGCTGATAAAGCACCCGTTGCTGTAAGTGATTGACTTCCTACAGTTGTCATACTGAATGAACCCTCGTTACTGTAATACTTTTCAAGTAAGTACTTTTGGTAAATGTTCATGTACTCACCTCCACTATCTAGGTTAGCAGTTGAAGTGTTTTGTGTTAATTTTCCGTATTTTGTTTTTAAGTCTGTGAATGATAACATATGTTTTTTATTATGCTGTTAAGTTAAAGTTAACCCCTCTCCAAGCTCCATCAACTCTTATATATAATCCTCCTAATGTTGCATTGTTAAAATATACAAGAGTACCTTCTGGTGCATATCCCCCATTAAATGCACCTTGTACTCCAACACCGAACCCATTTACTATAGGTATAGGATATTGGGATATGGTTGTATCAGTCAGAAACTGGCTAGGTGTACTAGAATCCCCACCTTGTAGAGTTATTTTAGAAGCAAATCCATACTCTTGAACTCCTGGGTTAGTTATTGTACCGTCCTCATTTTGAACCTGATTAAGATAAAGAAGGTCTGATGTAGGCAATGGTGTGAACCCTACTAGATTTACAGGATTTATATTCAAATTATCTGTACCATTATGTTCATGTGGTGCAGTATCAGGACTTCCTGCAAAATAGTTCTTTTGCATTTTTGAATCTATTAACTCGTTTATTTGTTTTATTTGGTCTGGTGTAAATGCCATATATTTATCTTAGTCTGATTTCTCTTAATCTAACTTTTGACGAAGTGGTCGACGAACCATTCGTATTAAACACAATTTTACATTGTATCCATTGCCAGTTTTGGAATGATACACTTGGATAAAACTCTGAAAGTACAGCAGTTGTAGTTGTTCCAAGTTGTACATATGAATCAGACAATGATTGACGTGCATAAAGTGTGATTGAATCACCTGAAGTCATTGCTTGGTCTAGTTTAAACTCAGCACTTCCAAATGTTTTAGGCTGAACACTCGTTCCGATTGGAATGATGTCTGTTTCGATAAATGATTCGCTATTATTCCATAGAGTTGTATTGTTGAAGTTTACAATGTTAGTTGTTGCTGCAATTGCTGAATAGTAGTTATCATAATCAAGCGACTGAATGTTGTTATTGTTTATAAGCAAACCATAATCAGTTCGTAACCCTGCTGGTGTAAGTCCTGCTGAATATTGAGAGTCTAAAGTTAATGATTTTGAAGAAATATCTAATTTATAAACACCTGTTGATATATTGTTTTGATTTGCTGAATTTACTGCTGAAGCTTGGAAGTATAGGTTGTTTCTATTTTCCATAATATCACCATATACCCATTTAGGGTCTACAACTCCAGTTATCGAGTCTGGTATCTTTTTAAATAGTTCACAGTTATATCCATTTGATATGTATATATTTCCTTTATATCCAGCACAAATATAAACATTGTTTAGTATGTTTATCATTTTGTAGATGTTTTCATGTAGAGGAATCGGATTCTGCCATTGTGGGGATATTCTATCCCAAGGATATATCTTATGATACCCAGCAATAAGGAGTAGATTTCTCGCTTCTGTTAGACAAATAGCCCCATCTGTTTTAGGTAGTCCTAAAGAAGCTGCATTATATCTAAATGTTTTAAAGTCTTTCTTAACCATCGTAGTGAATGGAGGAACTAGCCATGCACCTACATAATGACCATTACAGAAATATAAGTTACCATCATTGATTGAAGTCAAAGACGTTTTGTTTGTGATTGGAGAAACTGGAGTACCATCATACATTCGTACTGTAAATGTAGTACCTGACATATTTGTTAGTAGTGCAGGAGAAAAGTTAACTGTAGCACTACCTTGGATGAGTGAAGCAACAACTGTTTGTGTTCCGTATGTTCCTACAAAGTCTGCTAGATATGTTCCTGTAGCACCGTTCCATACTGTAGGAGTTCCCGAACCGTCATTATATGATTGTATTGTTATAGTAGTAGAACCAGCTAAAGGTGAAGTTGTTGAGGTTACAGTTACGCTTACTTTTATTGGCCACGAACCTGTTGTACTTGAATATGGTGATGTATTCCAGTTACTTGAAGTAATACCACTATCTCCTCCTCCATCTCCACAAATCTCTACATAATTACTTCTAAACACTATCAAATAGTTCTGCCAAAATTGCATACCGTATATTTGAGTTGTATATGTTGCTCCTGTAAGTAAGTTAAATGTAGAACTGTTAACTGCTGATTGCTTCCATACTTGACTGGTCGAAGAACCATCAAAATCTGCTATATAAATTAAACCTTGGTCGGATACTGTTTTATAGATAGGTCTTTGTAGTGTACCTCCTGAAAAAGTACATGCTTGCTTTTGATAGTTAACATAAGCAACCCCATCAATATACGAAATGTTTAAGTTTGATATATTAGCAATACCATTGAATGGACTATCTGCAATTCCACCCTCAAAACCACTTATTACTAGGTCTTGTTGTCCGTTTAAGTTTTTTTCGTATTTATACATATGATTACATGAAAACTAAGAAATTACCGTTTGTAGTGGCTGTGAGTACTGCTGTGAATGTACCACTCGCTGTGAATGTGTGAATTGTTTGGCCTCCTGAAGTAGTTATAGAACCACCCGTAGAAGATGTTGACACACCGTCGCTACCATCTGTTGCGTACGAAACAATAACGATACCAGAACCTCCGTTACCTCCAGTCCCTCCGTCTACTGCAGCACCTCCACCAGAACCAGTGTTTGCTGTTGCATTACTACCATTTCCTCCAGTTGTAAGTGAACCATTACCTCCACCTGCTGCTCCTGCTCCACCTGAAGCACCTGTACGTCCTCCTCCTCCACCACCACCAGCATATGTGACCGCACCACCTGAAATTGAGTTTGATGTACCTGCTCCTCCTGCTCCAGCTGTACTTGTGACACCATTAGCTCCAACCGCACCAGAACCTCCACCTCCAGCTCCAACAAAAGGAGTTCCTGATGGTGAACCGTTACCTCCTGCACTTCCTTGGCTTCCTGTTCCTGCTGAACCTGTTCCTTGATATTCACCACCTCCACCAGAACCTCCAACAGTAGAACCTGGACCACCTCCTTTTCCTCCTCCAGTTGAAGTAATAGAATCGAATACACTGTCAGCTCCGTTTGTTCCCAATGCTCCAGCGGCACCAGTACCTCCAGCTCCAACGGTCACAGTTTTTGCTCCAGCGGTTATTGATAATGATGTGTTATATATAAATCCTCCTGCTCCTCCTCCTCCACCTCCACCTCCATTACCTCCGAAACCACCTGCTCCTCCTCCTGCTACTACTAATGCTTTTAGTGTTGCCATATAATTATTATGCTGATGCTATTGTTCGCCATTTTGATGTGGCAGAATTATACATAAATCCGACTGTTAATGGCAACGTCGTCGATCCGTTCGACGTTGTTGGTGCTGACACTGTAGAGTTTTCTGTGTTAACCCAAGTTATAGTTTGAGCTGCAGCCGAAAAGTCTAATACCCTTACTATAGTCATCTGACCATCTACTGCAGACGCAGTTGTCATTGTGATAGTAAGAGTTGCAGCTGAGTTGTTTGTAACTGTGTTTAGTCTTGCTGTGACTGGTACCGTCGCTGCGTTTCCTGATGCTGCTATTGCATTGTTAGTGTAGATGACTGCATTCGAATACGTTTGTGTTCCAGTAAACGTTTGAGCTGCATCTGTTCGAGCGATAGTTGCCGTAGTAGATGGAAAGGTCATTGTTGTACCATCAGTACCTGACAAAGTAAGGGTATTTGTTACAGATAGAGTCTTTGCGTTAGTCAGAGTAAATGTACCAGTCGATGCAGTCATTGTAAGACCATTTATCTTCGTTATACCCAAATCATTAGTGTTTGAGTTATAAGTAAGAGTGGTGTTTGTCTTAGCTGGGAGTGTTTGAGTTCCTGAAGCTGTGACAAATACAGGAAAACAAGTTGTATCAGTTGATTCTGTAGTTGTGTTGATATTTGTTGAACTCGCAATAGTTGCTGATGCAATTAGTCCTAGGTTCTGAAGTGCTGTAATGACATCACCTGTAGGCTGTACGATAGGTGTAGCATTGTAGAAAGCCAACTTTTGAGTAGTAGCTGTACCAAACTTTGTACCTGTCGTTGCATTGATAACAACATTAGTTGCATCTGCAAATGTTAGACCTGATAGAGTTGGATTTGTTGCGAGAACTACTGCTCCCGTACCTGTAACTGCTGTTATTCCTGTACCATTAATACTGAATACATTTCCTGCACCTGCTGTGTCGTATGTTTTGTTTGTAAAAGTGTTTGTAGAAGATGCAGTAACATAATCTGTACCTGCAGTAGCCGCACTAATTGCTGTACCGTTTCCTTTAAGAAGTCCTGTAATTGTTGTAGTAAGCGTTATTGCTGGAGTAGTAGTTGCTGTTGCTACAGTTCCTGCAAATCCATTTGCTGTTACTACTGATACTGAAGTTACAGTTCCTGTACCTGCTGCACTGTCTACTAGAAGTCTATGTGTTGTTGGGTTAGCATACAGAGGAACTAAAGTTGTTCCATCTACTGATGATAGTGCGAATAATCCTTGTCTGCTATTTTGGTCTATAGGTGCGTTTGCCATATTAATTGCTGTCTATTAAAATCTTATTTGTTAAAGGGTTTGCGTATACTTCTACAAGTGAAGTTCCATCTACTGATGATAGTGCATACCATACTGCTACTCCATTTTCATCTATCATTGCATTGTTACCATTATTTCCATTATCACTTCCAGTTGAAGCATCCTCTATACACACTCCGTGAGTCACAGGGTTAGCACATATTACTACAATATCAGTACCATTCGTGCTCGACGCACAAGTGATTGAGTTTCTCCCGTTTTCATCTTTTTTTGATACATTAGCCATTATACGAATTCTTGTATACTTATTGTCGATGGATTAACCGAAGCAATGGCATTAATTGCAGATGTTGTGTAATCATATTCGCTCATTGACCATACACTACCTGTGGTTATTAGAGTTATACCACTGTTTAAAACCGCGTTATTTGACCCAATGCCGAACGATACAGTGTTAGATGATAGATTTACTATACATAGTCCTTTTCTGCTCGCGTTAGCTGGTACAACCTGTGTAGAAGAAGCCGTAACAGTTGCTGTTGTAGGAGATGAAGCTGTTAGCGGTGTTTTGGTACTAACTGTACCCGATATAGTGGCTGATGAGCCTATGCCAGGGTTCTGTGACACGGTTTACAATGATAGTTTAAATGCTTTGATAATTTCTAACTTTTCTTGAACTTTGATTTCAGATTGCTCTAACTTTTTATCTCGTTTGTCAAGTTCTACAATTTTACTAGTTAATTCCTTAGTTGTTTCTGCAACTTTCTCTGTGTAAGAATTAAACTTAGATTCCGCTTTCTTAATTTCTTGAGAGATGTTTTCTATCTCACTTTCAAGTGTAGCTTTAGAAGATTCCTTATCCATAACCACAGTGTCTAGGTAAGATATTTCACTCATAAGAGTTGATTTCTTGATTTCTAACACTGCGATTTCAGATGTAAGTTCTGCTTTCCTATTTGATTGCTGTTCAAGTTCATATCCTTGTGAAGCCATAAGCTTATTGAATCGAATTTGGTCTTGTTCAATAACAGTCAAAGTGTTTCGAGCATCTTCAATCTTTTGTTCTATTGTTTTTAGTTCTTCAGGTTGGTTGAGCATATGTTTTATGGTGCTACTTCTAATGCAGTATATCTTGGAGATGTACCTGCAATTGTTACTATTCCGTTATAGACTGTTCCTCCCATGAATGTAACAGAACCTCCGAGACCATCATCATTTCCACTACCTCCTTTTAAGACATAGTGGAATACAGTTGTAGAAGCTCCACTACCTAAAAGTACAAACAATGGGTTTGTTCCTAGATTTTGAATTGACCACCCTATACGTTTTTCATTAGCAGCTAAAGCTGTTGCAGCAGAAGCTATAGAAGGTGTATTAGCGTTTTGTGTTGAGTATGCAGTTGTCATTTAATTCTTCGTTTAATTTCTCGTTCTAGGGTTGCCTCTCGGTCTTCTAGTTGGATACGTTTGTTGTTAATTTCTTTCTTGTCTGCTTCAAGTTGAGAGTTCTTAATATCAAGTTCTCGTTCCTTTGAGGCCATTAAGGCCTCTCTTTCAAGTAGCTCTTGCATCTTCTCAGATACTAGATTGTTAATATCTTTTTCCTTAATTTCAGCAGACTTTAAGATTTCTTCAGATTTCTTCAGATTGACTTGAGTTCTCTTGGTCGCTAGTTCATTTGCAGTGATTTTTTCACCCAGAGATTTGAGTTGTGGAGCTAGACCATTTTCTCTTGCTTCTAATCTATTTTCTAAGCACTTAAGAACTATGATACGTCCATTGTACTCCTCTTCTTTAGTTTCTAGTTCAGATTGAGCTTCTTTCACTTGTTTCCATTCTTCGTTTAAAGGCTTTAAGAGTTTAATACGTCTTTCTTCTAATATCTTAATCTCGTATCGCTTCTCTTGTATTTCTTTTTCTAAAGCGGTAAATAGTCCATCAAGCTCTTTCTGTTTTAATGTCGCAAACTCTTTGTATTGCAGTTCAAGTTCTCCAAGTGTCTTACGTAATGCATCAACTCTAGTAGCTATAGATATACCCTCGTCAATCTGTTGTTTTTTCTGAAAGTTTACTTCTTGAGAAACTTGAGATTTAGTGAGTAGTTTCATATTATTCCTCTAATTCGTCTTTAAACTCTGCTCTCAAACTTGATTTCTCTCCTACTGAACGAAAGGCTTTTAGCTTTGGAGTTTTATCTTCAACCTCTTTAACTTCTACTTTCCCAACTGGTAAAGGTTCTAGGCATTGCTGTATCCAAGGAGCTAGCTCATCGTCTGTATATGTTGGAGGGATACCCATTTTAGTTCCATTTCCTATTGCCACAAGTTTATCGTAACCTTCTGATTTGAAGAATTCTCTTTCAGCATACTTTTTAGCGGCTTTCTTACGAATCTCTTGCTTTTCAAGGTCTGTTGCATTGTCAATCACCATAGGAGAGCATTTACCTGCTGGAAACTTATATTCTTTGTTGTTCCATAGGAAGATAAAGTCTTCTTTTGATGCGTTTGTAAATCTAAATACTCCGTCAAAATCTTGTGTTGTGTTGTTCATTTATATTTCCTGATTCAGGTTCAGGTTGACCTTATTTAATATATAATGTTGGGCCTTATTACAGACCCACTCCAACTCACTACATATATCTTTTTGCAACAGAAATACAGATATTTATATATTTATCTTTAGACATGGTTTTCTTTAAAGTATTACAAGTACGGCAACATGGAACAACGTTATCTAATAGGTATCCAATAGAATTGTTTACTCTATCAAGACCAAGTTTTCCGCCAACACCACAATATTTACATATAGATTTTTCATTTAACAAACGCATAAACTCTTCTTTTGAAAGATTGAACTTATGACCTCGTACTTTGGCACTATATTTATATCTGTGATATCTTATCTGCAATGGGTTATTTAAAGAATATTTCCTACTAGATTCTATGACTGATAGTTTATTTTTATATCGCCACTCTCTATTTCTTTGATTAACTTTTTGTAGATTTGCCTTTCTCCATTTATCCTTGCGTTCCTTCAACTTATCCTTATTGTTTAATCTATAATTTTTGTTATAGATTTTTACTTTATTTGGATTAAGCTTTTGCCATTCTTTTATCTTAGATATATATTTTATCTGATTATTCATGATGTAATTATACATCATTCTGTTTCAAAGTGCTATGTAATGAATTGAGTGAATCGATTATAGGTCGATTTGGATTGCTCCTGCCTTTGCAGAGATAGTTGTCTGAAGTGCAATTCCAACGTCTGCTCCAGTTGCAGTTCTTACCGCTACTGTTCCAGCTGTTGTTGTTGACCGCATAAGTCCTAGTCCTACTGTTGCTGTGTTTGAATCTGACAAAACTGAAAGGATACCTTTAGTTTGTATGAATCCGTATTGCTGTGTCCCTGCTGCTGTCTGTACTCCTGATGTAGCGTCAAATGTAGGTGCTACAGATGCTGCTAGTGGATACAAAGTTCCTCCTACTACGTTACCAGTCGCAGTTGTAGGTGCGATGATAATGTTTTGGTAAGGGTTGGCAATAAGGTTAACAATAGAAGTTGCGTCTAGGGTTGTGACAATAGCGTCTTCAAGTGTAAACACAGTTTGCGCGTTAGCTGCACCTGCATTGTGTGACTTGATTCGTAGTGTCTGTCCTATTCCTGTACCATCCTTTATAATCATGTAACCTCCTGCATAGTAGTTCTGTTGAATTACTGTTGAGCCGTTAGTTACTGAAACTAGGAATGTTCCTGCTGTTGCTGGTGCTGTTGAAGGCACTGTCATAGCAAGAGTTTGATGACCTGCAACAATAGCTGATGATTGAGCTAGTAATCCACCTGCAAGAGCTGTTGCTCCGTTAGATACAAGTACTACTTCTCGTCCATCGTTAAGTGCAAATCTCTGTCCAACTTCTGTGAACAATGAAGTATCAACTGAACCTGTACCTGTCGCAACTGATGTTGCTTGAGCGTATAGCTTTAGAGCTGAACTTTTGAAGTCTGATATGAATGACATAATATGTTTTTAATTTAATTGATAATTATGAAATTGTAGCTCCGTTATTGGCTACTACAATCCATCCTGTTGTTGTTGTAAACACAAGGACTACTCCATCTCCTGCATCATTGAAGACAATTGTTGAGTATCCTGTTTTAGTAGTTGGTGTGAGTGTTGCATCACCTCCGTCTACTACCATAGCGATAATCTTCACTTGTCCATCAGTTCCGTCAGCAAGTGTAAGTGCGTTAGCACCTGTAGAAGTTACTTTAGTTGTAAGAGTAGTTAGGTTAACTGCTCCTGCTCCTGAAAGTGCCTGTGTTCCACCTTGTAATCCTCCAGTGAGTGTTGTAAGTCCTGATACTGAAAGCGTTCCTGTGATAGTTTGAGCACCTGTTGCAACTGTACTTGAGAAAGTAGTTGCTCCAGTTACTGTCAATGTACTACCGAGAACTGTTGCTTTGTTAGTATTTAGACCGTTAATTGATACTACTGGTAGATATTGTTCTAGTAATAATGCCATGGTTTTTAATTTGATTAGTTAATAATTAGTAATCAGATTAGATTCCTGTTACACCTGTTAGCTTTCCATTTCTCCATGGGTTTGTAGAAAGAAGTTGTCCTCCCATAATCATGAATCCGTTTACTGCCGCTTGGTTGTAAGGTTTGATGAATCCTGTCCATGTAAATGCCTTATTAGCATTTGCTCTGTCATAACCATTCTCATAGATGTTTCCGATAATGAGTTTAGATGACAATGTTACACTTTCTCCATCATAGTATTTTAGACCATAGAACTTTAGATAATTCATGTTCAATAGATAGAAGTTACCTGTAGTAATCTTTTTATCTCGTTTGATGTTAAGACCATCCCAGTATAGACCCTGATAACCTGTTGAAGCATTCTCTGCTTTTCCGTTGAATGTGTTATACATATTCATCTGGAATGGCATTAGAAGCTGCTCGAAGTATGACCAAGTTGTATAGTCTGTGATAGCGAATGTAGGTTCTACACTACCATCTGTAATACTGTTTGCTAATTGTCGTACCTTCAATAGTGAGATAGTTCCTCCTGAAGCTGTTACTGTAGCGTTTAGGCCAGTGTAAGTTGCTCGTGAAAGTCCTCCGTATGTTGAAGCTACTGTACCATCGTCAACGATATTTCCAAGACCTGATGGGTCTTTACCGATACCATTACCTTGGAAGTAGTTACCAACGTCATCAGCAGCATCTTGTGCTCGTGAAGCCATAGTTACTTTCATAAGGTCGATAGTTTGCATTTGTGTTTTGTTAACTGAAAGGTCTGTTCCTGATAGGGCTACGTTTGTAGCAACGAATGTAGGATAGAAAGTCATGTTAACTGATACAGGTTGCTGCGAAGTTGGAAGTTGGTCAAATCCGTTAAAAGAAACTGAAGCGTTACCTTTCTGATATTTCATAGGAAAGTTCATAAGTCCTGCTTTGAAATCTTTTGTATTTGACAATACTTCTCCAAAGAATTTGTTATCTCGTAGCACTTGGTCAACCCAAGAGTTACCTAGATAGTTATTAACCGTAGTTAATATATTTGCGTCTGGAAGCATAATTTTTTAATGTTAATTGTTAATTTATTTGTAATGACTCTGCCCACTTATCGAAATCATCGAATGAGTTAACTGATTGTTCAGCTGGCTTAATCGTTGTTTGATTAGACATTGATTTACTGGCGAGGTCTTTAGCTCTGTCATTAGACGGTGCTTTGTTCATTTCTTTAAAGGTTTTGAATGCTTCATTGAAATCGGAATACGCAATGATGTTTCCGTTTGCATCCTTTGGTGAAATCTTACCCATGAAGTCCAAGAATCCATTACGCAATTTAGTGTTGTTTGTCAGGTCGACGTTGAAGGTATCTTCTATATCGTCGAGTGCATTAGATACTTCCTCTAGGGCTTGTACTTCTGCCTGTTTCTCTGAATCAACACGAGATTGTATATCGTTTAGAGCTTCTTGTCTGACTCTCTCTTCTCTACCTTCAAGTGTCTTTTTAAAGTCCTTGATTGCAGATAGTTTTTCGGGTGTGTCATTACCGATAATTCGAGTAAGTACTTCTGTAAGAGGGTCAACTTCATCTGTAGTTTGTAAAGGAGCTGTCTGAACCTTTGGTTCATATTCAGCTAGTTTTTTTGAAACTTGCTTTTCTATATATCTTTGTAGTTTCTCATCTTTATTAAAAGGGACTTTCTTTACAGTCTCTTCTTCTATTTCAGATACTTCTACTTCAGGTTCAGGTTTTTTCTTTTCAGAAAAGTCATAGAGTTCTTTTTGTTCAGGTTCAATAACCTTATCTAAAGTTTCTTTATTTTCTGCTAAGAATTTATCGAGTTCATTTTCCATAATATGTTTGCAAGTTGATTCAGGCTCAAGCAGGAAGGCCTATATTATTGTTAAATGTGTGAGTCGGACTTTATCTTTAGCGACATAGCCTAGGAACAGGTCGTGAAGTTTACTTCAATTTTGCTTTTACAAGTGCCCTAGATTTCGGATATTGGTCGTAAGCTTGAGCATCGTTTCGCATTGGAACTCCTCTCATAGAAGGTGCAGGTGGTAGTTTTTTCTTTGACTCAGGTTCTCCACCAAATCCAACACCTAATTGTGTCTTCTTGCTATTTAATGCTTTGTCGAGTGTAGATTGTTTCATATTATTGTGGCGTTGCCATGCTATTTATTGGAACATTTGATAATGATGCACTTGCAGGTGGTGCTGATAGTCCCGTTTGTGTATCTGCTGGTATTGGTTGTGGTTGTCCTCCTACTTCAGGGTTCGCACTATCGGGAGCTACGGGCTGTTCAGGGAAGTACATCTGCATATACAGTTGTGGGTTTGTTGTCCATAGAGCTACTTTCTTTGCTGTGTCCATTGGGTCGGGGTAATTCATCTTTTGAAATAGGGATATAGGGTCAAGAGCTTTCTGCTGCCATAATTCTACTGCTAGGTTCTGTTCTGAAATCTCATCTTTAGGCTTCATTGAATCAGGTTCTACCTTGATGTTGAAGTGTCGATTAATGTCAGAGTTTACTATTGCTACATATGTTACTGCTCTACCGTTACCAATCATTGACGCATAGTGAGGTTCATCATAGAACACCATCATGAGTTGTAGATACCAGTTAAATGTTGTATCTGCTACTCGTTCAATAGCTTCTCCAATACCTCCTCCAATACGTGAAGAATCATGTGATTGGTTGAGAATCATTCCTCTAGCTGTTGTATTCTCGTCTTGTGTCACCGCAGATAGCCCTGAAGTGCCAAATATGCCCCGTAGAGCCTCTTTATCATTTTCTTGTGAGTTGAATACAGCACTAGGAATATCGTTCGCTGGTAGGCGTTTTACAGCGTCTGTATTCCCATCAGGTGAAAGGATAGGGTGACCCATTTCAATAGCAAGTGCAGCCTGATGAGCGGTTTCACTGTTGAAAGACTGACCTGACAGGACAATGGCGTTGTTACCTGCTCGTAGGTTCTTACTGATTTGTATATCTCGTTCAGTAATTCTATCTTGATTAGGAATAGACTGCTCGATAAGACTTGTTACATCGTGAGGTGCTTCTTGTAGTGAGAATACTGACAAGAACGTATACGGCATTCGTGGCTTATTAAAATGGTTCTTAGCTGGTGTAACAGTTTCAGTACCAAACATATCATGCTCCTTTGTTTCGTAGTTGAAGAAAGGGTTTTTATACTTATCAAGTATCTTTTCTCCGAACTTCACGAAGCAATACTCATCAGTCCACCACTCTGTTCGTACAACTTCAGTACCTAACTTTGCATCTACCTTAAGAGTGATGTATGTCTTATGTTCAGGATATAGTTTAATTAATTCCTCTGCTGTAGAATCAATCATTTCTCCAAGTGGTCCACCTACATAGTTACCAAATTCATCAATCCATGCCTTAGGTGACAGGAGAAAGTTCTTTGGCTTTCGTATCTCATCCTTAATATCATTATCTTCTATACTCCATCCGTATTTCTTTATACCAATAAAGTAAACAGACCAGTGACGTACCATTACTCCAAGCTTACCTCGTAGTCCAAGTGTATGAGCCTTGTACTGAAGCATTGTCTTAATTTGATTAGATGCTTCTTGCCCCTCTTTAGAATCATCGCTCCACACTACTGGGTCAGGATTACGTGAAAGAGCTTGTGGTATAAAGGTTTCTTCTGCCTCAAAGATAAGGTTAGATGCTACCACTTTATCATTAGGATTATCAATCTGTCGTCCTAGGTAATATTTAAGGTTATTATTCTGTCGTCCCTCTACTTGCTTATTGTAGTTCTTTGATATAAGTTCCCATTCTTTAGATAATCGTACAAGCTCTTCATCATCCATGTTTAACTTGAGTGCATTTATAGGCTGACCAATAACCCCATCTTCTAACTCTGTAGTAGAATAAGTCTTATTCGTCTCGCTATTAACAAGACTTGATACTCCTTCTATGTTTTTGATGAATGAATCTTCGTTCATGATTTGTATAAAACAAAAGACGAATACTCCTTTTTAGGGAATACTCGCCATATGTTTGGTTTGAGTTATTTATTGTGTTGTGATTTAATTATATGCTATATAAATTACTTGTCAAGTTTTCTGTAAACCATCTCTTCCTTGACTATGTTCTGGAGTGTCTTAAACGCAAAGTTAAGAGTAACTTTACCAAAGTTTATATCAAATATTCTATGTTGGTCTAATTGCAGAAAAAAATCATAATGCTTTTGAAACACCAAGAACTTCTCTGCTTCTTCTTTTGTCATGTATACTGGTATCATTTTATAAGTTCTGGATTTTGATAAATGTTCCCAATTACTACTACATTATTTGGGTCTTCAGAACATTCCCATTGATACACACAAAATGGATTAAATCCTCCATCTGAATATTTAACTTCTTGTATTTCAGAACCTCCTCCAACAGCTCTACATTCTGCAACAATATCACCCTCATATATCTCTACACCATTTTTATCTTTGAGACATGTACTATTCATCAGTACATGTTCTGTGTTTAAAAGCCAGTTCTCATCTGACATAGTTTGCTGCTGTTTTAAGATATCATGAATATCTCCCAGATAAAACATCCTTTGTACTCCTTTATCCCATGCTCTAAACTTTTTGTTATTCATATATTTTATAGTGGTCTACCATATTTTAACATACCAGGATTCATAGTTCCATTAGGATTACTTCCAGTATGAAATGTTATGTTGTTGTTAATAATTTGAGCTAAGTCTCCTCCGTATTTATCCATACCTACAAGGGCATATATCATAGACATAAACCAGTGGTCAGGTCCTTTACGCTTCCACACCCATCTCCATCCATATTGTGGGTCGTTTTCATCACCTGTTATCTCTTTTACACGGTATATGTTCATGCAATGTTCAAAGAAAGGCATCCAATCTTCCTTACTTCCATTAAAGGTTATGAGCTGTTCGTTTAGTTGGTCTACTGCTAGTTGAATGGTTCTGTTTCTATCTACCAATACTTTGCCTTGTTCTGTATCTTCTCCCCAACGAATAAGCTGTTTAGTCTTTGTTTCTTTAACAAACCATACTAAGAATACTCTACCTGGGTATTTAGCTTGCATTTTACGTATACCAATCAAATCTCCTCCTTGGTCAGCTACAAGTACCCATCTAGGATTGTTTCTCATAAGTTTATCTATTTCATCATATGGGTCATAGTTAGGGTCATTTACTTCTTGAGGGCTTTGACAATATCCATGATAGAACACTCCTTGTTTGTTCATGAGTGTGTAGTAGATGTCATGTCCTGTATCCATACCAATTATAGTTCTACCCTCTTGGGAGTTAACATCAGGGTTCAAACACTTCGTAAGGATAAGCAGTGAAAGCAAGTCATTAGGACTTACATATGGCTCTCCTAACCATTTCTGCTTGTACAAGATAGGTCGTTTCAGTCTATCGTCTTCAATCTCTTGTTTTATGACATCAGGCAAGAATCCATATTTATCGGCCACATCATAGTTTACGTTTATTAACAACGTGTTAGGTCTTCCCTCTTCAACTAGTCTTACGTGTACTGGGTCACTTACTGTCAATCGGTTGTATGTATATATAATCTGTGAACCGTCTTTACGAATAGTAGGTGTGAGTACTTCAAGACTTGCCTTAGTGATAGTTTGTGCTTCTTCTACCCATGCTATATCAATACCTTCAATAGACTTTAATGACTGTTCGTTATTCCATAGACCTTTAAAGATAAAGTCTGAGCCTGTTATCTTATTTACAATAGACTTATCAGTTATCTCAAAGTCATTTAGTCCATATTGCTTTATAAGGTCAGATAATAATTGGTGTGATGATTCTGCTATTGAGTTTTGGAATTCACGACAACATAGTATACGTATTTTCTTTTGTCTTGCTCTAATTAGAAGAACTCTCGCAACACTATGCGATTTCATTGAGTATCTTCCTCCCCATACTGCAACCTCTCTCCAGTCAGTATCGAATAGTCTTTTATACTCTATCGGTATCGATATCGTTATTTGTGGGTTCATCTTGTTTATCTAAGAAATGTACTAATACCGTGTTTATTAAATCCTGTCCATTCTTTCCTGTGTTCTCTACTCTAGTTGAATATCCTTTATCTTTACCTAGTGTAGTTGCTACTGTCTTTGCCACATCTGTTTGTATTCTAAGTAAGTCAGTCTTTATCTCTGTCTCTCCTGTCTCTTTATTAGTTCTTTCTACATTGTATCTTAATGTTTTACGTAATACTTTTTCTGCATCTGATAGCATGTCTTGACGTTCTAGATTTTCTTTTCTTTCGATAAACCATCGTCTAAGTGTTATGTGTTTAGCACTACTATCTTCATAACCTCCATCTATAGCACTTTTATAAGCATTATCTATTCCTTTTGCTAGATTTTCAACATAAATATCCCATGTTATTTGCTCTCTAGGGTCTGATGTTGTTCCATTTGCTCCATTAGGGTTAGTTTCTGCCATATTGATTGTATTCTTGTGCATCGTTACGATATGGTATGCAGTCAGTATGTTGATGATTATTTATATACACCATAAGAATAAACACTAAATATATAATCAACAAGGTTGTTATAAGCAGTCTTATAGGAGTCATTATAGTGTGTATAGTATACCATTAAAGCTTTTAATAAGTTCCTTGTTTGCTTCAGGGTCTACTCTTACAGAGTCTAGTATAAACCAATAGTCTTCCGAAGTTCCTTGATAAGGTAAGTGAAGCATGAGTTCTCCTCTGTTAGTTCTAGCTATGAAGTGATTGATTTCTGATACCTTGAGGTGTTCCATTACTTTATTATCTCTTTTTGCCTTGTCTGATAGACTTATCATGTACATCATTACAGAGTTAATAGGCAGTGATTCTCTTGTAAGGTCTAGTGATATCTTTTTAGATTGTTTTTTCATTATCTTGGTATTATTTTCTTTAATTGTTTATAACATCGTCTACAGAGTTCTCCTTTAGATGTAATAGGGTATTTTGATACGGTCGGAGCATCATATTGACGTATCTTTACAAAGAAACTCTTTTTATTGCAAGCATTACATGTTTTTTTCTTAAACATTATATTGTAAATGGTTTATTTGGTAATTCTTTCTCCTTTGGAGGTAGTGTGATAACTACTCCTGTAGTAAGGACTGTTGAAGCGAGTGATATTGCATTGCGAATAGCGTTCTTAGTTACAAGTGAAGCGTCAAGGACATTATCTCCAAATGTATCAGGTATATCAAACATGTAGTCAGGTAGTGTCTTCATTTCTACTCCTTCAGGTAACATTATTATTTCACCTGTAGTATTTATATCTTTGAGTTTTAGTTTATCTGCTCCTGAAAACATCATAAGTGGTTTTTTTGCTTCTCCCGCATTCGTCATAATCTGGCATACTGGAGCAATAAGTGCCGTTCGCAATATATCGCCTGCTACAGTGTCTGGAAGTTCGTGAGCTACTTTGTACAGGGTTATACCCCCTCCTTGCACTACGCCGTCTTGTAGGGCTAATCGTGAGGCATTTACAGCATCTTCACACTTCAATCGTCTGTATGATAGCTCACTCTCGTTATTTGCTCCAAGTTTAAGTACAGCTGTCTTTGTTGATAGCCATTTAATACGCATGTTTGCTAGTTCTGTGTTCTGTGCTTTCAGTTCGGCTATATGTTCTGATACATCTTGAGTTCCGATAATAGTTGTTTCGTTCTTGTCTACTATAATTTTATAACATGTACCACAAAATGAAAGGTCTATAGGCAAGTCTGCTAAGTCCAGTCCTGTGATGTCTGATATAACTGTAGCTCCTGTTACCTTTGCGAAGTCTTCAAATACTTCCATTCTGAATACTGATGGTGCTTTGATAATACAAATGTTGAACATCTCTTGCTTATGGGTGTCTAGTAGGACTTGGGCCACTCGACTATCCATATCATGAGTGAAGATAATAAGGTCTTTTTTACCGTGCTTATCCATAAGTCCAAGGATAGTATCAAAGTGTTCTTGCTTCTCCATTTTCTGATACGTTACTAAGATGAGTGGATTTTCATAGACTGCTTTAGTAAGAACTTTATCTCCCATAGTTTCCATACCATTCTCATTCTTCTTTGAACCTGTATCTCCGTGTTTGTCAGAGTCTTTATCGTGAGCCATGAGTGGACTTAAGAAACCACAATCATTGAACCTTACACCATCTATATACTTGATACCATCGTCATATGTACCTGAACCCTCTACAGTTATAACTCCATCTTTACCTATCGTCTTGTAGATTGAGCCTATAAGGTTACCGATTGATTCTGATTCACCTGCAATTGTTGCCACCTTGTGTACTTCATCTATATCTATAACTCGTTTATGTTCGTCAATCTTCTGCTCTATAACAGGAATAAGAGCGTCTAGTTCACGCTTTAAGTTCATTCCTTTAAGTTCTGATTTAAAACCCTCCTCAAGTATGGTTTCAGCTATGATACATGTGGTTTTACGACCATCTCCCGAAGTTGCATTTTGCTTATCAGATAGTTCTTTTAAGAAACCAAGTCCTCGATTTTGTACTGGGTTTTCTGTTTCAATAGCTTGTATGATAGTTTGAGCATCGTTAGCTACCTTGTGAAATGGGTATCGGTCTGCTTCTACTACTACGTTGATACCATTATGACCATATGTAGGTCGTATAGCATTAGTTACAAGCTTGATACCGTCTATCATTCCTTGTATAGCTTTTGTTCCTTGTGTTACGTTATTCATTATTTTTTATATTGTGGATAGTGTAAATAAAACAGGTAGTGTTGTGGAGTAAGAGCGTTTTTAATATGATATGAAAGATATCGTAGTGATGTATTTCTGCCTGATTGCTTACTAAACATCATTTCTTTACGACAATATGTACATCGTTCTCTTGTATGAGTCCCATACTCTCCAACTATCTTGAAATCATGAAGATACCCCCTCAAGCACTTACTGTTGTCAAAGCTATAGTATTTCATCTGCTTTTTCTATAAATCTGCACATGAGGAAATCATCTGTCTCAGGTAGCATGTATAGCTTTGTACCCTCATAATCAAGCGATAGAAGTCCGTGGTTCACGAACCCTACTTCATCATTTACTTTAATCTTCTTTACTTCGTCACCTACAGCAATAACCACACCTACGTCAGTAAAACTAGCGTTCTTTACAGAAGCATATGTTTTCTTCTCTTTAGGTCTAACAAGAATATTTTTTCCAAAAGGTTCAATGTGTATCATTAGTTTACTTTTTCAGCGATTACTTTATCTTCTTTTGGTATATATTTAGTATCCATGAGTACAATCTCTAGTTTATCAGCATATACGTTACCGTCTTTAATAAGTTCTTTAGTTGCTCTAATAAGAGGTTGTACCTCTAGTTCTGTACAGTACGCAATAAGTTTTTCTTGTCGCTCTTTAATATCTTTTAATTGTTCTTCAGTATAATTGTTCATATGTTTGATTTAAATTATTTGTAATATATATATTGTATCAGTAAACAATATGTAATAGCAAACTACTTTTCTTGTATAAGGTTGATAATCCATTCAATCCTATTATTTACCTGCATGTTTATATGTTCATCAGGTATATACATAAGTGTTGACATGCCGTTCTTATATGTGTTTTGTGGTAACTTTGCTTTTTCAAGGAGTTCCACCAACTCTTTCTCCCATAGTTCACGTTCTGATTTTATGAATTTTTTTATTCTAACCGGTAAGTTTTTACGGTCTTTATCAAAAAATGCTTCATAGGGTTCATCTCCCTCATCACCATAATCTTTTGGGTAGAATTGAACAAACTCTCTATCAAACTTATATTCCATACTCTCTATATAAGCTGGTATGTCTTCTAGGGTACATTCATTACAACATTTATCACACTTATACCCGTCAGGTACTCCTTGTGTGTTTATCCAATCTTTATACGTTGCCTTGCAACAGCTTGTTTGTTTCATATAGTTATTTGGTTAAAGATATAATTAAATCTGCTATTAAAGTTACAAACTTATATAGTAATAATCCATAAGCTACTCCGAATGCTATGTCTGACTGTGTTAGTTGTGTATTCATATATTATTCTTTGCCTAATAAGGCTTTTAGTTCTCGTAATCTTTTGTTTGTTTCTTCTCTTTGTTTGACTTCTCTCCAAAAAAGGATTTCAGGAGTTGACATGTTTTCTTCGTTCATAATGCTATTCTTTGCCTAGTAGGCTTTCTATTTGTAATGCTATCTGTTCAAATACCTCATTAAATCTATTCTTATTTTCTACCTGTATTGCAAGTTCTAACGTAGGTTTACTTGTCTGTGCATTTGGATATAAGTCCAATACATCTCGTTTTTCGTTTCTCGCAATCTCTGCACATTTCTTCACCAATTCTTCTTCCTGCTCTTTCATGCGAGAAATAAACCATTGAAATGAATCACTTATATCTTCTATATGTAATCTATTGTCATAAACGTGTTTTCTGTATTCTTCTAGTAGTTGTTGTTCTTTTTGTGATGTCATATCTTTAATTTTTGTATGTTATTGATAACTTGTTTGAGGCATGAGTTATGTCCAGTAACTTCACCTATGTTTATATCCTTGTAGAAAGGAAATCCAGTGGCAGGGTTAATATCTGTTTCTTTTTCAGGCAACCCATCCTCCACCATCTTGAGTGCGTTGTTGTGGACTTCAACAAATAAGGGTAGTATTTTTTCATTCCAATCTTCATCAAAACACTTTGCTCCGTCATATATTCCCCTATATTCAAGAATATCGTTTATAATGTGTCCTTTGTTTTCGTATTCTTCTTTCATATGTCTAATTTTTTTGTATATTATTTATAATTTCATCTTCACTGACTATCTTCCAGCAATCTTTGAAAAGTCCACAGTAACTACAAGGATTATTTCTCTTACTTGTCGAGAAGGTATGCTCATGGTTATTTATTCTGTCTTTAAGTAAAACGTATTTCGTTGGAACTTCAACTGTTTTTTCAATAATTTTTTCCACTACTTTTGTGCTCTTTTTTAATCCATCTTCAAACCCTCTACAATACTGACATATCCTTATGTCTCCAATATTCTGTAATGGTCTAATACACTTATCACATAGATATTGCACAGGATTTGGTAGCTCCACAATATTTCCCATTGAAGTTATAAATCTTGCGTATGTTCCAAAGTCTGGATGTTGTGGATTTCCAAGAAGCATTAAGTCTTTTGTATGTATTTTCATATGTCTATATATCAAGCTTGCGAGCTGATTTTGCTTGTAAATCTACTGTATCAACAGGTTTCACTGATGATACGAAGTTAAGACAACCCTCTACTATATCGTGCTGTATGTCTATAGGTTTTTGACAATGAGGACATTTGTCTTTATCCTCTTCTTTAAGGTACTGAAAGAATATAACCTTATGTCCTTCTACATGTGATATCTCTTCTACTAATTTATTATTGAATTTGAATATTCTCATATATTTATTTGTTACTTGTAGCGGTTAGGTGGTTAATTAAATAGATTACCTATTTGGATTTCACAATGCTTACATACATAATAGAATCCTTTAGTTTTAATAAATCCGTCTTCTTTTTCTACTTGACATTTTAATTCTTTACCATAAATGAAGTGCCACCATTTGTGTGTACCTTTCATATTATTTACTTAAATAGTTAATTTCAGCGTTGATAAGATACATCTTCTTGGCAGTTTCTTCTATGAGTTGTGTACGTTCTGCTTCCCAACATGATAGGGTTGTGCAACTAGGTTTATTATTTAAGTTTTCATAGTAACTATTAGAAAATCCATTACCAGTAAGTAAACCTACTATAAATGAAAATCCCATTAAAACTATGCAATAGTATATATCCATATTATTGCATCATAGTTATTTCTTGATAATGAGCCAAGCCCCATACATTTGAACCCCAGATAATGACCATTGCTACTATGACAAACACGCCAATGATGAAGAGAGCAGTATTGTTCTTTCGTTCTGTATGCCATATTTCGTCTTGTAGGTGAGTGTGTGGTTTGTTAAATCTAGATTCATATATAAATTGGTCATGAATAAAGTTATTACTTTCTACTTGAGTTTTCCATTCCTTATTTGCTATGTAATTTTTGAGTCTTTTAGTCATATTATTTTACTAGTACGTAATTATATATCTTTGTTAATCCTCCAGTAGCATTAGGTAAATATTCTCCCTCTATTTTAAGTCCTTTTACTCGTAGTCTGCATATGATAGCTCCTAGTCTCCATATATGGTGGTCTATTGCCCATAGATTGTTAATAGCACCATATCTAGTAAGTCTTGCCTCTACTATTTGTTCTTGTGTTGGTTTTTTCATATTATTTATTTTTAAGCTTCTTATAATCTATTTTAATAAATGCTTCTATGATTATTTCTACAGATTCTCTAAAGCCTGTATAAATATGTTTCCAATTCTTTTTATCCTTACTAGTAAACACATCAATTTCATCCATAAGTGGACTAATTCTTGTTTGTATATATCCTTTATATTTTTTCATAGTTTGTTTTACGAGAGCGTTTATTGATAATTGCTCTACTCTTTAATCTTACACCCATGATTACACAGTGTCAAGTAAATATATGTGGATATTACAATACACGACTAATAACAGGTCTTGTCAAATTACACTCTCTGATAAGGTCATAGATATGATTACGTGATTTGCCTTCTATACGTGCTATATCAGTTATTCTGTAATTCTTCTTGAGATAGACTTTAAGTCTTTTAACGAGTCCTTTGTTTAATTCTTTGTTTATTTTATTTGGCATGTATTTTATTCTCTGTTAAGACTCGCAGGCTAGAAATCGAACCTGAGAGTCCCAAAAGGGAATTATAAGTTACTTTGTATGTCCTCTATATATCCCTCTAGTACATTTATCTTACGTTCTAGGTAAAAGTTATCGCCTCGTATGTCCTGTATATCAGACTTTATATGTGATACTTGGACTAGTATGTATACAAGGATTATTGCGTAGAGTATTTTCATATAAGGTTATTTTCTTTTAAGTTTTGTAATGTTTCCGTTCCTATGACCTGTGCATTTTGCGGAGCATAATATTTGTTTGACTCTTTTTTGTGTAAAGGGTTTCTTGCACCACTCACATATTATTGTCGGTCTTTCTTTTCTATTTCCTTTATTCCATGCAACCCAACCAAACTTTTTTCTATCCCATTGTCTATGACATGTAGCACATAACATTTGCCAATCTTTTCTTAGGAGTGTGTATTTGTGGTCTTTGTTTGACCACTCAAACCTTTTGGATTTATTCTCACCTTTACAAATTTCACATGCATTTGGTTTTCCATAAACTGCTGCTATTGCTGTATGTATTGCTCTGTACTTGTAGTGTTTCATGTTTTAATCATATCATGTTCAGCAAGCCATATCAAACACTTTGCTCGGGCATCTGCTTCGGTATCTCCTCTAATAGTAAGTTCTCCATTTACATACCAACCATACTCTCCACCTATGTACACAGGTACTGTACTACCTTTCATAGATGAGCTTAGTGGCTCGTATCTTGATTGCAACATCTCACCAAGTTCAGCTACAGTGTATGCGGAGTAATCCTGTTCCATTGTTGGTGTAGGAAGATAAACTAATTCCGTATGACATCTATCTCCTTTTTCATCAATTTTAGAGTGCCATTTAAACAAACTCTCTTGCTTAAATCCAAGCTCTTTCATTCTTTTTGATAGCTCTAGGTTAGTTACTTGTTGTTCGAGTTTCATATTATATTTGTGAGTTATCTATTTCCATTATCAGTTGCACCACTCATGTCTATGTAATCATCGGGGTCTTTTGCCTTATAAATAACCTTATCTTTATAAGATACACTTGTAATCACATTATGAGGGTCATTAACTGAAAATATTTTCTTTTCATTATCTTCAATTTTCTTTTCAAGATACATGATAGATATCTCATATGCTCCATACATATCATCATCAATTCCTTTTACCCAGAACTGTAGTGATTTTAGGAACTCTATATTTTTTTGTATTTGTTCTGTTCTAGTCATAGTTTGTTTTACGTTTTAATTATTTAGTATATGTTTTGTTTTTTATAATTTTAGATATACACATTTGAGACACATTATACTTTTCAGATATTTCCTTTTGTGTTTGTTTACCTTTAAGTTTTAGCCTTCTTATCTGTTCTACTTGTTTATTGGTTAATTTTGCTCTTCCTGCATTCTCTCCTTTAGCTCTTATTGCTCCCAAGAAAGGTTTTGCTCTATTCTTTGAATACATATCCTCTATGTTTTCTATCTGTGTTCCTAAAAATAGGTGTTCAGGATTTACACATATTGTGTTATCACACTTATGTAGAACACATAAGTCTTGGTTCATTTCGTTATTGTGTATAAAGTATGAATATCTATGAGCTCTTATAGACTTTTTAAGTATTTTTACATTTCCATATCCATGATTTGTACTTGCCATCCAATTCCAACATGTCTCTGTCTTATTTACATGTTTGAAAAAGTTTCTAATGTATTTTTCTTTTTTGAATCTATAATCGAATTTCATATTCTTAATTTGTTTAACACTCTTTTAGTATAGCATCACTTGACACTATGTATACTATACAAACTTAATTTTATGTATTGTAGTAGTTTACAAATTCTTTCTCCTCAAAACTCGGAAAATTTATATTGATACCTTGTTCTAAAAATATCTTATCTACCTCTTTACAGACGTTAGTGAGTTCTATTGTTGATAAATCTGCTGTACTATCTTTCTTATACATAGCTTTTGCAACTGCTCGTATGATTCCTTTTACTGCCTCTGGTGTCCAGTCTACTGACATATTCTGTACTACTGCTTTATAAGATATACCTTGAGCTTGTGACTCTCTTGCTAGTTCTTCACACCAGATATGCAAAGCCTTGTTCTGTTGTGAAGTTCTTTGCATATTATTTGCTAATTAATTTTTTGTAATTATTACATACATATAATATTTTTTGTGCGGTTTCAGGAGTTGCTATATATTTACCTGCAATAAGAGCATGTATATAACCATTAGATATACCTACTAATTCTCCAAATTCTCTATATGTCATATTATTAGACTTCATAAAGTACAATAGGTCATAAAACTTTGGCTCTGTATAGTATTTCATACAATTACCACTCTAGTGTAGTTACATCTATAGCAGGTTCTCCATTAAATCCCTCACTTGTCATGTTATCTTCTACGACTTCCTTTTGTTCTGGTACAAACGTATCAAGTACTACATAAGGTTCATTGTTCTTTTTAGACAATGGGAATTTTACTTTAACGTATCCTTTACTATCTTCGTTTGCCTGTAAGAAAGCTGTAAACTTCTTTACATTGAAACTAGCATTACCAAATAGAAAATGTGATGTTTTCTCGTTAGGTCTGTATATGTTCATTCCGTCTGCGAATATAAGTTCTGTTTTTTCGTTCATATGTTTCTTTTATTTTTTTCTTTTATTAGTTCTTTGTAATTGTAATAATCTAGTACTTCTTCTCCTTCAATTTCAGTTTCGTCAAACCACATATCCTCTATGTCCCAACCTCCCCCTCCTATAGATTTTGTCATTCCATTTTCAGCCCTATTTTCTACAAATTTAATTATATTCAATAGATGACTATCCTCTAATTTACTGAATGGAATAGATTGTCCGTCTTTAGTTTCCCATTCTAGTTCTTCTTCAATTTCTTCTTCCATATAATTATTTAGTTAGTTCGTTTGATAAATCCTCTGACTTGAAGTCAATCTCTGCCATGAGTACATCTTTTTCATTATCCGTAAGTTTTACAGATTTTCTTGTTTTATCTGCTATAGTCTCAAGTTCTTTTATATTAGTTGCTTGACTTATAGCTTCACTGATTTGTTCAGGTAATGTAAGTTTCTTTGGTTCTACATGAGGTCTAGTATCATCATCTTGTGTATCATCTATCAATAGCAGACCATTTAGAGCGTATTTACGTGCATATGAAGATGTACTACCAGTTCCTTGAGCAACCGACATGAATTTAGGTGTTTCATCTTCTCTTGCATATGCTGTAGCAGATACAGATTCAACAGATTTTTCATCTGCTCCACAACTGCATGGAGGTTTTGGTTTACCTATTGCTTTTTCTCCTCTTCTATAAGAACTAATATCACAAAATTTTTCATGTTCTGATTCTGTATTTGTAATAGTAGCAGTTGCTTTTATATAGTATCTTTCACCTACCATTATAAGCTCATCTGATATTGTGAGTATGGCTTCACCTAGTAAAGGTTTAACCATTTCTATTATATCTTCAGCACTTCTTGATTTATAAGAAACTGATTTGTTAACTTGCTTTGGTACTTTTAGTTTTTGTTGTATTTCGTTTAAAATTTTCATAGTTTGTTTTTATTATTGATATAGTTTAAGTCTAGCAAAGTGTGTACATAGTGTCAAGTGTACTTATCCCCATTGTTCAGCCATAGCATCAGCTATCCCTTGAAATGTCTTACTTCTTAATTTTCCTCTGTCTTTGCTTGGTGGCATATTATGTATTTTATTTTCTCTTCCCTCAACGATATTAGTTGGTTCTAACTTTGGTAAATTTTTTAACCATAAGCATGTCGCCTTGGTTTCTCCATGCCCAAACTGCCAAGGTTGTATTATCTGGTCTGGTTTCCTTATCTTAGAGCTGATAACACTTATAGGATTTTCAAGTGCTATATTTTCTATAGGTGCATTTAGAAGTTTATGGACAAAATCAAGTGCAAGTTTTTGTTCTTGTTGTCTGTCTTTAAACCAACGTGCACCACTAACAGATAAATACGTGCATGGCGGATGAGCAATCATCATATCGTATTTTCCTCTATACGCTTCCTTAATCGCATCACCTTGTATATGCCATTCTGGGTGACCTCCACTGCAAGGCAATACATCGCATGAATATGCTTCATGTCCTTTCTTTCTAAATGCCTTGCAAACTGCCTGGCTTTCTTCACACGCAATCAATATTTTTAGCATATTTTATTTTTCTTAGAACGATTTTCTTGTCTAGTTAGTATTTGTAAATTTGTATGTGTATGCATTCCTCTTTTTTCTTTTCCTTGTAGTGGAATTATATGGTCAACCTCGTGTGGTATACCTGTTTCTTTCGTTAATCTTTTAGCCTCTTTATAAAACCACCTTATTTTCTCATTATCAGCATGTATATCTATCTGATTTAATAGTGATGCTCTTCTTCTTGCTCCTATAACACTTCTTTTATCTTTGTTATTATTATGCCATTTTTTACCAGCCTTTGAATTAATTATTGCAACCTTATCTGTATTTCTCTTTCTCCAAGATTCAACAATACCTTTTCTCTTCTCTTTATTATTTTCATTCCACTTTTTAGCATATCCATAAACTAAGTCTTTATTATCTCGTTTCCATTTTTGTCTGTACAATTTTGTATTAGGGTTGCTAATACTTACTTTATATCTATATAGTTTACAATCTTGACATAGACAGTGTCCCGTCTTATCCCTTTCAAATATGTTTCCCCTTTTACATGGTCTTTTACCTTTCATATTAAAATCCTAGTATTGCTTTTTTAATTTGTTCATTTCTTTCTTTTCTCATACGTTCCTTTTCCTCTTGAGTATATGTATCTCTTTCTTTTTGAAGAGCAAGCAAGTCTTCTTTTTCTTTCTTCTCTACAGCTTCCTTTTGAAGTTCATATTGAAGTTGTCTATCAAGCTTTCTCTTAGCATCAATCACATCTTGTAAGTGTTCTACCAGTTGAGAGGGTTTTATTACCTTACCCCATTTTCCTTTAAGTCCTTTGTTGTATGTTGGAAGGAAAGCTATCATATTCTTTACCTTATCAAAGCCATACTTCTTAAGAAGATGTGCTGTCATTCTTCTTTCTATTGGTCGAGCATAAAGTGATTGTACTCCTTCATTTACTTCAGTGAAGAGAAATATCGTATCGCTTATTTCTATGTTCTTTTTCTTTTCTTCTTCTGAAGGTTCTTTTTTAGGTTTAGACATTGTTTTTAAGGAAGTTATTTTTCACTCTTTCAATAAACATATTTTTAGCATCCTCTCTATTTACAGGATGCCTATCAAACATCCATGTTATCTCTGGTATACCCTTAATATGATACTTTCCCTCTTTATTTACTTCAAATGTATCCATATCTTTATTTTGTTTTTCTATAATACATTTTTTCTTTTTACCATGTTCTAAGCATTCCTTACTCATAGATTTGATTTTAATTATCTTTTATTAAAGAGCCAAGCTTTAGCTTGGTGTGAGCGCTAGCTCACATATAGATTATCACTAAACTCAAGCAGTAGAAATACAGTTGTTTAACTGAAGAATTTTCTCTTTATATGTTGAGATTCTTCTTAGCCACAGACTCTCCAGCTATACCTGCTTAATATAGAGGGTAAACATATACGTTCATGGCGCTAGTTGTACGTGTATGCAGTATTAAAAGAAAAACCTTTCCTAGAGATACCAGACATTATATCTGGCCACCCCAAGAAAAGTTTCTTGTGAGATGTACACTCTAGGGTTAGTTTTCAGCTAACATATTAAGTATACTCCCTCCTGTTTTTAATTGTCAAGTGTGGATATCATGTTGATATCTTTTTATTAAAAATATATACCGTGAGTCTGTTGGTGTCCAGTTATTCCCCACCATGGGACACTCCGCGGTACGTATTTCTACGTTTCAAGCTCAAAGCTCTCTTCAGCCGTTTTAGGTGGGCAAGATGTTACGAGTACAGACTCAATTTTCGTCGGATTTAAACTTTGTAACCCACGGTATATATTTTCAATCTTACCTACTCAATCTTACCAACACGGAACAAACTATGAGGAGAGCAACGTGTTGACAAGATACAATAGACAAATGATTCAATGTACTGTTATAATATAACTCATGCACTTAAAAAAATCAAGAGTCAAAGAAAAGAAAGTAACTAAAGACTTACTGCTTCAATATGATTTCCTAGACCAATTAGATAAATTTGTTGATAAGTTTGAAACTAAAAATACATGCAGAGTTAAATACAATATAGAAAACCTTAACATTAAGAAAACAAAATGAAGACATTTAATCACTGGGTTTTCAACGACACAAAGACACCAGTAGAACCTACTGTATATACAAGGGATAAAAAGCCTGTAAATATGACTAATGGCATCAAGGAGATTAAAGTTGATTCATTATATACAGATAAGAAACTAGGTATTAAAAGGAAAGGTATTAAAAAACGACATGTATTAGATATAACAAGATGAAAAAATACAACATAATATACGCAGACCCAGCATGGGGATATAATTCTTCAATGGACGGAGATAGAGGAGTTCATAATCACTATGAAACTATGCAACCAAAAGATATGGAAAATATTGATGTGAAAAGTTTAGCTGATAATGATTGTGTATTATTCATGTGGGTTACTATGCCAAAGTTAAATCAGTGTTTTGATTTAATAAAAGCATGGGGATTTGAATACAAGACTGTAGCTTTTACTTGGGTAAAATTAAATAAGAATAAACCAACACCTTTTATGGGAATGGGTCGTTGGACTAGAGCAAATGCAGAATTATGTTTATTGGCAACAAAAGGTAAACCTAAAAGGATATCAGCTAGAGTCCATTCTGTTGTGATGACACCTATTGAAGCTCACAGTAAAAAACCAAGTGAAGTACGAGAAAAAATTATTCAATTATTAGGTGATTTACCCCGAGTAGAGCTATTCGCACGAGAAAAAGTAGATGGTTGGGATAGTTGGGGGAACGAAATAAAATCAGATATAATATTATGAAAAAAACAAAACTCAAGAAAGTAAGTCCTAAAAAAATATCAACTCTGAAGCGCAAATTATGGGCTCTATTTAGCCTCTATATTCGTCGTAGAGACAAGTTTATCTGTTTTACGTGTGGAAGGTCAGGTGAGGGAGGAAGTATGCATGCTGGGCATTTTATTAGCAAGGCAATAGGGGGAGTAGAATTATACTTTGATGAGGATAATGTGCATGCTCAATGCTATCACTGCAATATAAACTTAGGAGGAAACCAATATGAATATAGTTTAAGATTGGGAAAGATTGCTAAGGAGCTTTACAAGAAAAAAGGAATATTTACTAAATGGACTGAGAAAGATTATCTTGATAAGATTGCATACTATAAGGCTTTTGAATAAAAAGTTGCTTATTGTACGGAACCTACATACCTAATTACCCTACTAGACAATATAGATGTAATACTTGCAAAAATCTCATACTAGATATACTGTATAGATAACAAAACACCCCCTAAGGGATGTCATTGTTAATGAGGTTATAATACTTCTACCTTAATCGGTGGAGGTATTATTTCGTTTTGTGTAATGAACATAGATGTTATTACCAGAGGTCGTACTAATATAGTCGACTACCTATTGACCCCCTTATTGGACTAGTTTGTTTTACACATTCCGTAATAAAGGAAATCAATACAAAACACCTCATTGGCGAATCCTTATAGTTTTACCCATAAGCACTCACCGAAAAGGTGTTTTTGAGTTTATTCGCCGCACTCTTTCAAGTACAGATATAGTTTAACATAGACCGCAATTCATTTGCAAATAGAAATAACAATAATAGTCCCACCTCCCTTAATTACAGATAAGCCTATATGTCGATTATATTTTGTAAGCAGGTTAATGGATATCTCGTGTGTAAATACATTGATGGTACTTCAGCAAAACCTAAAAATAAGAAGAAATAATACTTGCACATGTGTGCTATAATGGAAATCAAATGGCTTTAATGGGAAAACTAGAAAAAGAAATAGATGATGAGGGAATACCAACAGATAAAGAGAGACTTACTATTACAGTAACTAATGGGACTGTGGTTCAAATTAAAGAACTAGCTGTCTTTCTCAAAGAAAAAGGTTTTCCTATAAGTGAAGATTTGTCTGATGTTGTCAGAACAAGCCTATCTCTTTTATTGAAATTAAAAGAGGATAAGGGTAACGAAAACGAATAGTATATGTCATCTGGAAACTCAGAAGAAAACATAAAGCCTGCGTCGAACGGTGAATTCAAAAGACTTATGATTCAGAAGGCTCAAGAGCAAGGTCATAAGCGACAGCAAAATTTGTTGAATGCATTAACTTCTGTTTGTGCAGTATTAATATATATTATTCCTGGCTTACTTATATTTTTATACTTGTCTGTATTGATACATAGAGCAATCATCGGAGATTGGGATAAATTAGAAGATACTCTGAAAGATATGATTATACCAGTAACTAGTTATATGGTCGGAGTACTATCTAGAACTGTACTACCAAAGAATAACGAATAACCCCCCCATAAAGGGGTGTTTTCTGTTCAGGGTAATTAGGTATGTAGGTTCCTTTAAGCATCTATTGCGTAATATTAATAAGTGTGCTACGTTTATTTATATAAGCCTCAATTCATTGGGTAAAGCGTATGAACGTATAAAAACAGTAAAACACCAACTTTTCTTAAGGGAGTAGGTGTTTTTGCATGACCGAACACCAACAGTATATCATACTTTATTTTGTAATTATTTTTACGTTCTTTGGAAAGCAAGACCACATCATGCCTTTGCCTTTAGCTACATTTTTAGCCAAAAAGTCCAATGCAAACTCAGGGTCTAATGCTTGTTGTTTAGTAATGTTAGGGTGAGCTGGTAAATGTATTTGCACTAGTCCAAAAGATTGTTCTCGTTGTCCTTTCTTGACACCCTCACGAGGTCTATCTGTTTTATAGATATGTTTGCTTTGCAGGGTAGTGTTCCAGTTACTCTCGCAAGTTATTATTTTGTCGAGTAGTTTTGGTGATACGTGGTATTCGTATGCTTTTACTTCCATTATTTCTCTAGGTGTTAATTTGCCTTGAGATATAACTTCTCCTTTGTCTGGTATCTGTGGAGCGGATAGAAGAGATACCAGTAGTAGTGTTGATAACATAATTACAGTCGTATGACGTGTGATTTAATTGTAACAAATTACAAGGTCGAGTGTAATAAGTTATACACAAAATAAAAAGCCGTGGGGGTTAGGTACGGCGATTTAGTCAGATTAGGATTTCTTCCACCAAGGACGACCTGAATGTACCATAGCAACAGGAGGTTTTGGTAGTTTGGAATCACTGGGTTTCCGACATGGGAGATGTTCGATACCGAACTGTCTCATGAGTGTGATAGGGGTACAATGTGCGGGTGTGTATGAGCGGTTCATAGACTTTCATTATATAATGAAAAGAAGCACTATTACTAGTACCCTTTTCAAACCCAATTTACGAAAGCGTGAGCATCCGTCGCTAGGTCATTTTACACTACCACCACCATCAATTCCTGTAAAGTCATCCCAATCTACATCAGTAGCGTCATTCAATGCTGTGACTATTATGATATAAGTCAAAACACAAAATGCAACTATACCACCAACAGATAATAAGATTATATTAAGCATATTTCTTATTTAGAAAGTTATTAGTTTGAGAACCACATATTCCAGTTCCTACTTTTAATCCTACAGGTGTAAGTATATCGGCTTTGTATTTGTTTTGTAGTTGAATGAGAGCATTTCTAGTCATTCCTCCAAAGTAACCAGTAGGAGTTTTAATCTTCAAGAATCCCTCATAAATAAGTACTGATTGAAGCATCTTTACCTTATCTCCAATAGACCCTACCTGTAACGTCACAGAATTGTTATAGACAGGTTTTGTACCATTATTAGGTATAATGACCTCATTTTCATCATCTATAGCGTATTGAGCACTGTAAAGCCTTTTAGACACCATATCTTCTGATATATATCGAATGTTACCATCTACTCCAGCACCGCTTCCCACTCCTGCTGTGTCCTGTCCTACGAGGTATTTTTTACCATCAATCAAAATAGCATCTACTATGGCTACTTGGTGACGTGTTACTCCAGTATCTACATAAGATTTAAAGTTGAATAATACTTCAGGATATGGCTTCCACCATTCTTTTCCTGCCTCATCAAAATACCAGAATGCAATGACAGGTGAAGTTGATAGAACCTTAGCAATTTCATTTATAGAATTTCCCGTAATGTCGATAGTCATGGCTACTTTCTTAGTAACCCGAGAATGAATGATATTGTCTGTAATAGTGTATCGTTCATTCATCTTATTTTCTCCAAGCTCTTGAGATGGAACGTATTTCTCTTCGCATACTCCTGAACGAACAAGGTTACATACGTCATACATCATCATGCCTCCCCTTGGATAATTCACACGACGATTGTATATGTCTTTTCGTGATATCACTCCTCCGTCAAAATGTTCAAGGACTATCGCACCTCCTCCTGCGACGCACGAAAGAGAAGATGATTGGTTATATGGATAGAAATATTTAGATTTAGCTGGACGTTCTTCCCAGACATACGGAGTGAACCCTGAAGCAAGTTCCGCATGCTTAAAGTCCTTAGACTTTTCATAGTCTGAACGGTTATCTATACATACCCCTGTTGTTGATACTGTTAGCATATATTTATAATAAGTTTTTAATTGCTTTTAATCCATCTACTATTCCTCCTGATATGATGTTCTTTATTGCTACTATGAATAATAATACACTAACAACAATTGATATAATCCATTTCCCTGCTTTCCAACCTGTAGTGATTTCTTCTATCATTTTATTAGCTTTGCTATTTATAATGATATCAGCTTCCATGGTATTCATTCTACCATCACTTCTAGAAACAACTTTACACAAATCATCTATTATTTTCTTGTTTTGTTGTAGTTCAGATATAGCTTTTTGCATCTCTGGAATAGCATAATCATCTTGTCTCTTTATAGCATCTTCTACACGAACAGTACGGTCACTAACAGCTGTAACTTTAGTATCCAATATATCCAATTTATCTAATACTCGTGACATGAGAGTTTCTGCTTGCATAATTATTCTTTACTTGAAGCTGGTGGAGTTTTATAATATGCCATAAATACCATTGTGATAAGTGGCATAAATTGTTCACTTGTTATGATACCCATGAATGTCATAGCAACTACTGCTACTGCCATTAAGATGAATACTATTTTTGTTGCTGATTGGGAGATTTCTTTCATTGTTTTATTATATTATTATTTATTCGTTTTGTAAAATTCCTAACTCTCTAGCTTTATCAAGAGTTTTTTTAATTTCATCTGCCCTTGTAGTAGCTTGAATAATTGCAGACTCAAGCATAGATAATTCACTTTGAAGTATTCTTATATCTATAACTACCAATTGCGCTAATTTTCCATCTATTGTTTTTGTATATTCGTTCATATGTTTTTATTTTTAAGTGAATAATGACCAATCAAATGTTACAGTTCCTGTTAATCCTGCAATATAAGTGACATCGAAAGTTGTTGTTGTTTTATTTGTTACATATTGAACAGCACAAGCTAATAAGTTCGTAGGTTCGATTATTACTTTATATGTGTTGTTTGCCTGTGTAGTACCTATAGTAACTGTAAATACTGTGGTTGCTGTACCGACACCTGAAAAGCTATTCGCTATTACTACAGGAGTAGTTTGTCCTGTTCCTCCATTGGCTACAGGTGTTATCCATTGAGTATAACTAGTCACATCCCATGTTGAACTTGCAGTAGCTATAAATTTAGCTCTGTCACCAGATTGTAGAACAAGAGTTGTTTGAGTACCTAGCCCTAAGTTCATGTTTTGTGAACTTGTTGTAGCAATAGTAACTGAAACAGATGCTTCATTAGATATCTCAAATACTGTACCACTAATAGAAGCAGCAGGTGGAAGAGTAAGAATTTGAGACGCTGTTGAACCAGTGAAGACTGTTATTGGGGAGTTGTTTGCAACTGAAAGAGTTCCTGATGTTGAACGTGTGGCAAATGTTGTTCTAATTCCTCCAAGATATTGTGAGCCCGCACCCATGGAAAAACTTTGTCCAGAAGAGATTGAAGCACCTTGCGTCATAAGAAATGTTAGATTCGACCGCAGAATAACGCTTGACTGTACGTCTAGAGGACCGTCAATAAGAAATCCGTTAGACGTAGCTATAGGAATAGTGGCAATAGTTAGATTAGCCGTACCATTTCCTCGAATGAATTGCCTATCCACACTGTTGTCAGTACCAAACCAATGCTGACCATTCCAAGCCATACCTCCGTTCGTTACGAGTCTCGATGCCGACGAATCAAAAAGTATCTGGGTATTTGAAGAATCAGCTGCTCCAAGGGCAAGAGTTGCTCCTCCTGCGAGTATGCTTCTATTGAGAGCCATCTGACCCGATGTAGACATTGAAGCGAAAGCGTTATTACCAGTGCTGTCTGTGTACTGAATCTCTGGCATAGTCCCTCCGAACGTAGGCATTATCTTAAGCTTCTTGCTTGAAAGTATCTGCTGAAGCATATCTCCTGTTGCATTCACCAAGATACGTCCCACTTCAGACCCGTTCTGACTGAACGAAATGGATTCGTGACCTGAAATATCGTTTGACTTCAATATAAGCTGGGGCATTGGGTCTAAATCAGTTGCTCCGTTTTCTGCGATTATTGAGGATGAAGAAAGACTGCTTGGAAGTACGACAACACCCGAGCTGAAACTAGGTCCGAATGCATCTATTTCAAATGCCGTCTGTGCAGTATCATATCCCGTCGTATAACCTCCTCCATTTATCTGCTTTAAAATCTTAGTTCCCGACGATGTGAAAGTTTGAGTAATCGATATCGTATAGTAACTTCCATTGTTGGGGTCTGAAACACTACCATCCGTATGACCTGAAGAATAATAGATTCCAGGAGTAGTTTCCCTTGAGTATGAACGAAAATCTAGGTTAAGAGACGAACCATCAGACAGTATTCCATAGTGATTCGGGGAATTAGTGCCAGAGCCTGCGTAGTTTGAAGTCTGGTAGTATGTCTGGTCTGATGTTCCGTCAAATCCAGAACTAAAGTCCTGAATACTTCTCCAATTGTTACCTAAAGTTCCATATATTGTATGGGAAATCCAAAATAAAGTGCCATTGGCAGGACTGTCGGTTATGCTTGTAGAGTTAGGTCCTGCATAATACGTAACACTAGAAGGAGAAATACCTATTCCGTAACTATCAAAATTAAACGTCTGTCCAGCAGAAGTAAAAGATGACGTAAATGGAGAAGGAATAGGGTCACTTCCTCCCGAGTTTGTATCCTGATAACTTGTGGTGTTTCCTACATCATAGGTACTTGCTCCTGTTTGAATAACATATCCGTCAACTACAGAACCATCTCCATTTGTTGCGACGGTCCATGACCAGTCGATGCCGAAATCAGTCGTTCCATCGTTGATACTGTCGGTAAAACTTATAGGAAGAGAAGAAGGACCAGCATATTTAATACCTCCCAAGATTCTGTATGAATATACATTTGCATTTATAGTCTGTCCATTTGCTATATAACCTGTAATTCCAAGATTCTGGCTACTTCCACCGCTCGGAGAATCTTGTGGGCCATAGATAAGGGATACAGTATCTGTAGGAGTGCCTATAAGACTTTCTGGAACAAGAATTGCACTAAATAATGATGGCGCTACGATTGTCGACGACCCACCTACAGAGTGGAGTCTAGCAAGAGGAGTGTTCGTTCCTAGTCCTAGATACCCACTAGATGATATATTAAGTAGGTCACCCCCAGTATTTCCGAACGAGTTTATCTCATACAAGTTAGCAGTCTGGCCCGTTCTAGCGTTTATCTGAAATCCTACTGTTGATGCATCATAAGGATTTATTTTGACTGGCATCGAAGCATCCCAAGTAAGCACTGCTGCATTTCCAACATCGGTTACCAGAGCACCTGCATAACTGTTATTTTGCATTACGATACTGAAAGTTCCATCAGGAATAGTGATAGCGTTGGCAGGATTACCAGTGAATCCTATGCTTTGAATTAGTTGATTTGTTTCAAAATATAATTGATACGCGTTAAAATACAATCTACCAGCAAATAACTCAAGGTCATTAGGTGTGCCTGACAGAGGTCGTATTCTAAAACCACTAAATTCTGCTCCTGTTTCTCCATCTGCATGAAATGTAAGAAGTTCTGCCCCAGATGTATCGTGCTGAAACCACGGTAAAACAGTGGACATTCTAGGGCCAGTTAAAGTTAATGCTCCAAGTGGTCCTCCGTAGTACGGGTTAACACTACCCCCTAAAGACATGTATCCAGTACTGCTATATGCGGAACTGTTTAATAGTCCTCCAAAAGAACCTGAATCATTGAATTGTAGGTTAGTAAGTGAGCCTGCTGGAGTTCCTCCACCTCCTGTTGACGGATTATATACTGTCATGGTATTGTTTTAATATGTTAAAGGCTTTATTCATACCCAAAGAAAATGAACTCAAAGCTTTGTTATACTTAATTTCAGTTTGGTTTTTCATATTACTTTGTATTGCCATGCCTATATGTTTCATTTTCTTTATAGTTTTTATAGGATTATCACTTCTCAAGTAGATTAGCTGCTCCATAGAATCCTGCTCCAGCTAAAGCACCTGCACCAGCTTTCTTAAGACCACTCTTTAATAATCCTTTAGTTGTACCTTTGGCATTAGTTGTTACTTTTCTCACAAGGTCTTGAGTTACTTTTCGATTAGCAATGGTATCTAGTAATTTATCTGCTTTTATAAGCTGGGCCATTTTTTCATTTATTGCAGCAACATCTCCTAGTTTAAGTGCCTTAGCAGCGTCTTCCACACTTTGCTGTAGTACACTTCGTACAACCTTATCTGTAGTCATTGTAGGTGATGCAAAACCAGCTTCACTTATGTTGTTCGCAACGATTCTTTTAGCCTCATTAAGTTGTCCGATAGTAGGAAAGTCCCCATACTTCTTTTGTATACGTTCAAAGTATTTCTTTATTGGACTAGCGTCTTTTAAACTGTCTTCAGCCTCTTTAACTGCCATATCTGCATAAGTTTTGAGTGGTACACGTTGAGATATAAGACCGTTAGAACCTTTTTGAAGTAGTGGTTGTAGTTCGTTATTTTCAATATGACTAATCATTTCCCCTAGCTTTTCAGATGAGTTTCTTAGTGATTCTTCAGTATATTTTCCAGTAGCATCAACTACAGGTGCTATTTCTTTTTTAGCTAGTATTTTTAATCCATCCTCACCTACATTCTCTAATGCTTTTCTTCCACCTACAGTACGCATCGCTGCACTTGTAAGTTCTTTTTGAATAGCTTTCTCTGTAGCTCCTGCAAATGTTTTTTCTAATCCTCCTTTAACCAAACCTCCAGCAAGTCCAACTCCTTTAACAACAGGAACAGCCATTGCAATATTCCCTATTGCTTTAAGGTTTCCTGTAGCTTCAGGGTGGGATTGTGAAAAGTCTTGTGTTCCTTTTATTACTGATTTACCAATATCTGTATTTGCTACTTTTTCTATACCTTTCCCAATCAACTCTGTAGCTTTGTCTTCTGCCTTTCCAAGTAGTCCTCCTGTAAGATAGTTAGCTCCTTTATTTAGCAATCCTAGCCCTGCTCCTGCAACATCTCCAATAGCTCCTGCCCCAGCTCCAGCTGTTTGTAGAAGTCCTGAGAATGGATTTATCTTGCCACTTGCTGAATCTGTTAATGCTGTACCTGCTTGACTGATTCTACCCATGAGTTTACCTCCTAAAGTTTCTTCTTTAGGTTGTGTAGTTTCATCTACTTGTGGAACTTCTGGTACTAATGATTGCCCTGTAGGTTGCGAGAATGGTTTAGGATTGTATGTTGGTTGTCCTTTAGCAATTGCCATAACATCACTTACATATTTAGGAGTATCATAATCTAAATCTATCTTTGCATTATGTCCGACATTAGTTTTCCATCTTCCATCTTGAGCCTTAGCCTCTCCTGCATTCCATGCGGCCGCTACTTGTTCAGGTGTCCAGCCTTTATCTTTCCAACCTTTTATTTTTGTATAGGCAACCTTATTTTGATTTGCTTTATTTTGCTCTGCATTTTCATCACCTAAAACATCTTTTGCATATCCTTTCCATGTTGCATTCTGAAATTGAAATGCACCTGTAGAGGTACCTGAATCTCCAACAGCATTATAGTTTCCACCACTTTCTTTTTGACGTATTGCCCGCATAAGCTTTACAGCTTGAGGGTCTAATTGTTCTCCTGTATTAAGTGTTATTGGATTCATATATTTTATAGGTCATCCCATGAAGTAGCACCCCTATTAGATGAATTAGTTTGATTATTTCCAACTGTCTGAATACCTGCAATCTTTGCCTTAGCTGCTTCGTCAAGGCCGTGCATTACTTGTATTAGACTTTGTCCTTTAGCAGTTGAATCAAGCATACTTGCCGCTATACTTCGTGTGGAGTCTGTTTGACTTCCTCCAGCTGGTGTAAGGACCTGAGCATATGTATTTGCAATGTCGTTTACATAGTTTTGTAACATCTGATATCTAGGGTCTGAAGTATTTTGAGCAATAGCTTGCAGACCTTTGTTAGCAGCATTAACATCACTTGGGTTAAGTCCAAATGTGGTAATAAGGTCAGTAAGCTGTCCTTGAAGATTCTGACCTTGCTGTAGAGCAGAAGTAAGATTCTGTACTTGTTGATACTGTTGTCCTTGAACTTGTCCTTGAGCACCTGCAGTATTTGCATTGTAACTAGGATTTATTGCCTTAGTCATTTGAGTAAGCTGGTCGTTAAGTACCGCATTACCTGTAACACTACTTGGTATTAAACTTTCTTGTCCTGTGGCTCGTAGTTGTGCATAGTTTTGTAGTGTCTTATAAAATGGGTCACTCTCTTGTACTCCACCTGATGTGTTACCTCCTATACCATAGTTAGCTTGTCCGTATTGTCCTAGAATTGGAGCTGCTAGACCTGCTGCACTTGCAAGACCAGTTTGTTGTAGTCCTTGTTGTGTATTAGCTAATCCAGCTAGATTTCCTAATCCTGCCGCTGTTGAATTTAATTGTTGCATTTTAAGTCCTTGAGTTTGAGCAATTCTATTACCAAGACCTACTCCAGTATCAAGTGAATATTCAGGATTACTTTGTACGTCTGCTTGAGCCTGACCTACTTGTCTTCCAAAATCTGCAGCTTGCTTGTATGCTCCTTCTGCTTGCTTTGTAAGGTCAGTATATTGTTGAGTTGGCTGGCTTGACGCTTGTGCAAGATTACTTACCAGTCCTCCATATGTAGGAGTGTTATT